>ERZ809224.65-NODE-65-length-128852-cov-15.324526_pt1 | contig 128852 bp, 107 predicted proteins | sample MGYA00520513_ERZ809224 | MGnify/ENA primary metagenome ERZ809224 (study PRJEB31576, sample SAMEA3212658) | Homo sapiens | biome: human-gut; feature: human gut; material: fecal | place: Sweden | collected 2012 ... | reverse complement strand
TCTGCTCTTGTGTTTCTGCTTCTGTCTGTTCTTCTGACTGTGTCTGCTCTTGTGTTTCTGCTTCTGTCTGTTCTTCTGACTGTGTCTGCTCCGGTGTTTCTGCTTCTGTCTGTTCTTCTAACTGTGTTTGCTCCTGTATTTCATGCTCCAGTTCAGTTTCGCAAACCTCCTGCGCTTTTGCTTCGCCTGGAAGCCCTGTCAGAAATAGAGCCCCTGACAAAGCAACTGCAGCTATCCAGCCATAAAGATTCCATTTTTTCATTTTTTCTACCTCCCTCAAAGCTTTTTATAAAGCCTTTTTTACAACTCCATGTTTTACCTGATAAGTTACTCCATTTAACTCTATAGAAGCACTATATGTCCAATTCAGATAACCTTTTTGAATATAATAAGTAGTTCCATAGTATTCAACAGGACCTGTATATGTCCAGTCTACCTGACCCTGATTAACATAGTACCAGCCTCCGGCATGCTTTACAAGACCTGTATAACTTTTGTTTAATCTGCCTCCACGAACAAGCTGCCAAATACCCTTATCATAAACCAAACCGCTGTAGCCCCAGTTCAATTCTCCCTTGTATACATAATACCATGTTCCATAATATTCAACAAGACCAGTATATCTCCAGTCTAAATAACCATTTTGTACATAGAACCATCTTCCATTGTAACGCACTAAGCTTGTGTAATTCCAGTTCAGACATCCTTTTTCTACATAATACCAACTGCCAGCATGGAAAACCAATCCTGTATAATTTCTATCAAGCTTTCCTTCCCTTATGTAATACCAAACTCCCTGATCAAATACCAACCCAGTATAATTATTGGCTAATTTTCCATGATTATAGTAATAAGATGCACCGTCTGTTTCTGTGTGGAAACCATTATAATTTTTAATTTCTGTTGCTGGGAGATTTGCACCTGACGCTGCCACACAATATTTTCCTGTCTGTCCATAAAGATATACATGTGTAATATAATGACCACCTTCACCATTGTGTGCAGACGTATTTACATAAAAGGAAGCTGTATTCCCACTCACCTTAGCAGTGTGCCAGATCAAGTCATCCTGCCCACCTTTTTCTGTCCAAGTTGGCATAAGCACACGTGATACACCATACGTTGCTTGAAAAGTTACATCTACCTGATACCCCTTCGAAGATACATTTGAAATCTCTATTTTATCAATCGACAGCTCTTCTTCTAATTTAGTATCCGTGTCAACAGGAACAAGCACATATTTTGCAGTTAATCCATTTGTCCCTCTGGCTACATTTGTAATACATACACCTGTTTCCTTATTAAATGCTTCCAAACGCCAAATTCGATTATAGACCCCTGAATACCCATCTTCAGTCCATATATCATTTCCAAGCCAATTGCTGTCCATCCATGTATTTGGATACGCTGTAATTGAATTTGTTCCCATAAGCAATGACTTGTCTGCACCATATCTTGCTGCAACCTGTGATGCCACATAATTTCTTGTTTGATCAACAATCGCCACGTTATCATTTACTGGATCTAAGCCATAATCTTGACGTGCAAAAGAGCCTAGCGAAACAGCCACATGTCCGCCGCTATAACCTGGTTCAATCAATACAATAATAGTTCCCGGAACTAAAAAAGCATCTGGATTACTAATTTCATCTGTATTAATTGCGGTAAGTTTGTACGATACATAATTTCCATTTCCATGGAAACTAATCACATCTCCAATCTTCATGCCTTGCAGTCTATTATTCCAGTCATAAGTACTGTATGGAACTCTGTTCAACCCAAATTCCTGAAGACAACGAAGAATTAACGAACTGCAGTCATAATAATTCGCATCATAACGCAAACTCTGGCTATAACCTTTTCCGACCTTTGCTAACATTGAACGCAACAGCTGCACCTGACTGATCGCTACCTCTCCTTGTCCATTCTTATTTGCCCAGAAAAGATCATTTTCATCATATTCGTTAAAATATGTACCATCACCCTCTGGTGAGGCATTTACCATATTTTTTCGTGCTAATATAGATTCTTGTGTCTGTTCCTGATATTCTGTCTGATATTCTGTCTGAGGTTCTGTTTGAATTTCTTCTGAAGATTTCTCTTCATCTGCTGACTGTGTTTTTGATTCTGTACTTGTCTCCTGCTCTGTTGTTGCCTCTGACTCAGCTTCTGTTTCCTGCTCTGCTGTTACCTCTGGCTCAGATTGTATTTCCTGCTCTGCTGTTGTCTCTGACTCAGATTGTGTTTCCTGCTCTACTGTTGTCTCTGACTCAGATTGTGTTTCCTGCTTAACTGTTTCAATTTCCTGTAAAGTCTCCTCAGACACTTCTGGCTTTGTTTCCTGAAACTCCTGCGTACAGGTTTCCAACAAGATATCGCTGCTTTCTGTTTCAGATATGCACTGTACCTCACTCTCCTGCGATGCACCCACACTACATGGTGCAATCCCAAGTACTGCGGCTAGGCATGCTGCCACCACCCTTTTTTTCATTTTTATCCTCCTTTTTTACTGCTGCTGTATTTCGTTATACTAACCCTTCAGCCCCTTTGCAAAATAATATATGCAAGCTCTGAATAGTTACCATTATACAACAGTTTGCAATAAAAAACAACCCATAATAGTTATGGATTGTTTTTTTATTAGTATTAGAACAACAGCACTATCATCTGCTCCACAAGTACAACTGTTACAAGTGCAATCGGATATGTTGATGCATAGGCAGATGCCACATCATCTGTTCCTGCTACCTGAATCAGTGAGCCAAGTGCTGGTGTACTTGTCATACCACCGCACAAAGCACCCATGTTGTTGAGGATCGGAAGCTTTAATACCTTCTTTGCAAATAAGTAACCGACAATCATCGGAACAAGTGTCATTATCATTCCGTACACGAAAAGAATCGGACCTTGTTCTATAAGTGTATCGACAAAACCAGCTCCGCCCTCGCAGCCTGCTCCTATCAGGAAAAGAATCAGACCAAATTCACGCATACATTCCATGACGCTCTTTTTCGGCTTTAGATCAATCGGTCCAATGTGCACAATATGACCAATTAACAGACCAGCAATTAACGGACCGCCAGATGTTCCAAGTGAAAAGAAAGCACCGCCCGGAAGCGGAATCTTTATAAGACCAATGATTAAGCCAAGTACAATTGTCAGGCAAAGCGGCATCATGCCAAGCGAATCAACAGCGATTAAACCCTTTGTCTTAAAACTCTTTGGTGCATTTCCTGCATCCTCTGCAAGCTTTGCGCGTTCCTTTGCCATATCAACCTTTAAGATTTTTGGCATCAGCTGCACAAACAGTACGACTCCAATAACACCAAATGGGTAGGCAATTCCATAGCCTACTGATACAATATCCTTTGCACTGCCAGCTGCCTCCTGTGCTGCTGCAAATCCTGGTGTACTTGTCAGGGCACCTGAAAGCAGTCCGGCTGCCAGAGCACCATTTACATTTCCAATCAGACAGATAGCTGCTGTGCAAAGTCCGCCGGCAATAATAATGCAAAAGCCAAGTATAACGTAAGACTTGAAGTTGTGCATGAAATTATGAAAAAACTTTGGTCCAGCAATCAAACCAACCGATGCTACAAACAATACGATACCGATGCTCTTTGCAAATGACGGACAGGTTACTCCAAAGTGTCCGGCAATCAGTGATACAATAAGAATGCCGGCATCTCCTACCTCAATTCCTTTAATTTTAATACGTCCTATGATATATCCGATCATTGCAATTAAAAAAACTTGAAATGCCGGATTTGAGAGGACACTGTTTATATATCCCATAGCCTTCCCCCATTTTTATTACTATTTGATATTTTTTCATTGTGCTCAAAAAAGCCGGAGGGTTCCCCCGGCTTTTTTGCTTTTATTTTATTGAATTACTTTTTTCTTCTGTAATCTGGTAAGATCTTCGGAGATACCTCATCGGTATGAATGCCTGCTGCCTCACACTCCTTCTCGAAGCTGTCAACATGCTCCAGTGTCAGATCAGACAGTGTAACGTTCTTAAACTGCTTACCTGCTTCCTGACCTGCGTTACGACCGAATACAATAACATCCAGAAGTGAGTTACCCATCAGACGGTTTCTTCCATGAACACCACCTGCTGCCTCACCTGCAACATACAGATTCTCAACATCAGACATACCGTTTACGCTGACACGAACACCACCATTCTGGTAATGCAGTGTTGGGTAAATTACGATCGGCACCTTTCTCATATCGATGTCATATCTTAAGTACATACGAAGCATACCTGGAAGTCTCTTCTCCAGTGTTCCTTCTCCGTGGATTGCATCGATCATCGGGCTATCCAGCCAGATACCATCGCGAAGCGGTGTGTGGATTCCATTTCCTCTTGCTACCTCACGAATTACGCCAGATGCTGCAACGTCTCTTGTCTCCAGCGGATGCATAAATGCTTCACCGTTTACATTAACGAACTGTGCACCCATAGAACGAACCTTCTCTGTTACAAGCGCACCATAGATCTGAGATGGGAATGCAACACCAGTTGGATGATACTGTAATGTATCCTGATACAGAAGTCTTGCGCCTGCACGATAAGCAAGTACCAGACCGTCTGCAGTTGCACCGTAGTGATTGGATGTCGGGAATCCCTGATAATGAAGTCTTCCTGCACCACCAGTTGCGATGATAACGCACTTTGCACGTGCGATTAAGATCTCACCTGTCTCCATGTTCTGTAAAACAGCACCTGCTGCCTTACCTTCAGTATCCTTGATGATTTCGATTGCAGATGTGAAATCAACAACCGGGATCTTACGGTTCTGAACCTCATCACGAAGAACTCTCATAATCTCAGCACCAGAGTAGTCTGCTGCTGCATGCATTCTCTTTCTGGAAGTTCCGCCGCCGTGTGTGGTAATCATGTTGCCGTCCTTATCCTTATCAAACAGAACGCCAAGGTCATTTAACCACTTGATACACTCTGGTCCGTCCATAACAAGCTTCTCAACAAGCTCTGGAACGTTTGCGAAATGTCCGCCGCCCATTACATCTAAGTAATGCTGTGCTGGAGAATCATTTTCCTTATCTGCTGCCTGGATACCACCCTCTGCCATCATGGTGTTGGCATCACCGATACGAAGCTTGGTAACGATCATTACGTTTGCGCCTGCCTCGTGTGCCTCAATTGCTGCAGATGCACCGGAACCGCCGCCGCCGATAACAAGAACGTCAACGTCATAATCCGGATGAGCCAAATCTAAGGTCATTCCCTGAACACGGCTCTTTGCCTGTAAAAGCTCTACTAACTCCTTCGGAGCCTTCTCGCCCTTGTTCGGTCCTACTATAATCTCTGCAAAGCTAGAAAGATTATAGTCTGGATGATACTGCTCAAGCAGTGCATCCTTTTCTTCTGCTGTCATACGTCTCGGCTCTACTGCCATACGGGCTGCTCTGGTGGCTTCAACTTTCTTGACAGACTCCATCATTTCCTCTGTATATGGAAAGCTCATCTTATTCGTCCTCCTTTATTTTTCGATTACACGATTGTTGTACATATCCTTCAGCTCGTCTACAGACTTGCTCATGATTTCCTTCATCGCCTCATCGAAATCTCCTTCTGCAATCTCCTCAACACGCTTTGTCAGGTGCTTTGCTTCTGGCTTTAAGTACTTACCGGTCAATCTTCTTGCAAGTAATGCAACCTGCGGATGAGAAATTCCAGCCGGACATCTGGATGAGCAGACACCACACATTACACAGTCAAAGGACTCCTCTGCACACTTCTCGTACTCACCGCGCTGTGCATATGCAATGTACTGCATGGTGTTTAACTGCTGTGTACAAGCCTTTGTACAGGCATTACATCCGATACAGGAATAGATCTCCGGATACAGCTGCATCATGATCTCCTGAGTTGGACGGATCTCCTCAATGTTATAGATTTCCTTCTCTAACGGGAAGAACGGCAGAGATGCTACACACATGTTGTCCTCAACCTTTGTGGAACATGCCAGGCAGCCATGAAGAGTTGTCTCACCCTTAATACGGTAAATAGTAGCACAAGCACCACAGAAACCGTTACGGCAGCCGCAGCCACGAACCAGCTGATAACCGGAATACTCAAAAGCTTCCATAATTGTCAGGCTGGAGGGAACAGTATATTTCTTACCATATAAATAAACTGTAATCATTTCGTCCATTATTATATTTCCTCCATATTCAAATCTTTTTTTCGCCGTGCTCTCTCGCATGCGCTTCGCGCACGCTCACACGCGGGCTTCGCCCTATGCAGTCTCAGAAAAGTGTCTGCATTCATGTAAACATGATGCATTCACTTTTCTTCGACTGCGCACGACTCATTGTCTTCGCGATTAGTACTCGTCTGGCAGCTCATCCAGCTGGTCGAAGCGGAATACCGGACCGTCCTTGCATACATACTTGGAACCGATATTGCAGCGGCCGCACTTTCCGATACCGCACTTCATGCGAAGCTCCATGGTTGTATATACCTGGCTCTTTGAGAAGCCCAGTGCCTGCAGATTCTGCAGAGTAAACTTGATCATGATCGGCGGTCCACAGATCAGGATTGTCTTGTCTAAGGAAAGATTCAGCTCATTTACGTAGCTTGGAACAAATCCAACATGGCCATCCCAACCCTCCTGCGGGCGGTCGATAGTCAGATGAACGTTAATTCCTTCCTCGTTGCACCACTCGTCCTGAATTTCCTTGATGTCTACAAGATCATCCATAGAACGGGAACCGTAAATAATATCAATATCACCGTACTGATCACGATAGTGACGACAGTAGTTGATTACAGAATGAAGCGGAGCCAGTCCGATACCACCTGCGATAAACAGCAAATTTTTGCCCTTTAACTCGGTATCTACCGGGAATCCATTTCCATATGGTCCACGGATTGTGATCATCTGACCTGGTTCAATTGCATGAAGCCAGCTAGTCAGACATCCGCACTTCTTAATGGAAAACTCCATATATTCTTCCTGTGTCGGAGAAGAGGTAATGGAAAACATACCCTCTCCTACACCTGGAACGGAAAGCATGGCACACTGGCCAGGCTTATGTTCAAATGCTTTCTTGCCGTCTGGCGTTACAACACGGAATGTCTTTACATCCGGTGTATCCTTACGGATCTCAGTAACAACGCCAAGAGCAGGAATTAATTCTTCTCTTCTCTCACTCATGCCTGTGTACCTCCCAATGTTTTTGCTACCTTAACGATATTCAGGGAATTCGGGCACTTCTTTAAGCAGCGGCCGCAGCCTACGCAGGAGAACTCGCCATCATTTCTAAGAGGATTATAAACCAGCTTGTGCATGAATCTCTGGCGGAAACGCTCTACCTGACTCTTACGGTTTGTTCCGTGAGCCATCATTGTGAAGTCACGGTACATACAGGAATCCCAGCAGCGATAACGCTCAATGCCATGTCCTGTATTATAGTCACGCACATCGTAGCACTGACATGTCGGACATACAAATGTACATGTTCCGCAGCCTAAGCAGTGGCTTGACAGTTCCTTCCACTCTTCTCTCTTGAAGATCTCTAACTCTGGATGAGAAGTGAAATAGGACAGATCAAGATCAGCAAGAGGCAACTTCTTTAAGATTTCCTTAACAGCAGCCTGCTGTGCCTCTACTGCCTTAGAATCGCTCTCTGCTAAAACAGCCTCAACCTTTTTAGTTAAGCTCTCGCCCTTCTCTGTCTGTGCTTCCCAGTAAAGGGTATCCTCTGCGATCCATGTTACAACATCACCCTCTGGCTTAGTTGCATCAATTCCAAAGGTACTGCAAAAACAAGTTTCCTCTGGTCTGTGACATGCCATAGATACGACAATGCCGTGCTCTCTTCTTGCCTGATAATAAGTATCAACCGGATCAGCAAGGAAAACCTTATCCAAAATTGAAAAGCTTCTTGCATCACATGCTCTGACACCAAATACAACAAAATCCTTATCCTTCTTTGCAGCTGCCTCTACAGAAATCTTCTTTCCGTCCATATGGAATTTCATCAGATCTTCCTGGAACGGGAAGAACATATCCTTTGCAGACTTTACAGTCTGAAGTGCATCAAGACGCACCTTTGCATCTGCAGAATAAGGACCAAATTCTACCTCATTGCCCTTCTCTACCGGCAAATACAGTTCATCCACAGCCTGAATCGCATCAAACAGGCGGGAAATCTCACTCATAGCAATCTTTAACATGATTAATTCCCCCTCTCCATAACGATACTCGGCTCACAGTCTTCCTTAGTATAAGAAATCAACGGTCCTCTTACGCCAACCTCAGTTCCTGCCTGGAAATCACCGTAGAATGTATCAATATCCTTGATGAACTTACGGTTTAACAGATGAAGAGGAATGTTCTGCGGACATACTCTGCTGCACTCACCACAGTCGGTACAACGACCAGCTACATGGAATGCACGAATGATGTGGAACATATTCTCCTCGAAATCAGTATTGTTTACCTTGGCAGCAACGCCAGACTTCGGGTTATCGAATACGCAGGTACGGCAGGTACATGCTGGACATGCATTACGACATGCATTGCAGCGGATACACTTTGACAGCTGGCTTCTCCAGAAATCAAAACGCTCCTGCTCTGTCATTGCCTCAAGCTTTGCAACCTCAGCCATACGATCTGCACTTACTGGAACTTCTGGTGCTTCCTCATCTGGAATTAAAAGTTCATCGCCGGCTACATGATTTTTGCCCTTGCATACCATACAGCGCTCTAACAGCACTTCACTCTTCTTGCACTCCTCATCACCGTAAAGAGTCTTTACCTTAATGGTATCGCCCTCTTCCTCGATGCCAAGGATACCTGTGATTCCCTTTGCCTTGATCTTATTAACATCGATCATTCCGGTACATGGGATTCCCAGTGCATAAACCTTCTCTGCGTCCAGTCTGTGCTCTGTCTGCAGCTGATTGTAGCTGTAGCAGTCACACGGCTTAAGCAGTGCAAGGATCTTCTTTGGCTGCGGCGGTTCCGGTGCATTCGGTGCACGGAACGGCACATCCATTGTTGCAGCGCCTACTAAAAATTTACTCTGGTTTGCGCCGCAGAAGCTATTATAAACGAGTTCGTCCAGATTCTCCTTTGTGAAGATAGCCGGAGATACGTCGTAGCAGAATTCACCGGCCTTCCAGCCGATCACGCGGTCTACAGTGCCGTTATCAATAAGCTCATTGATTTTTGACACCAGTAATTCTTTTATTTCTCGCATCGCAGATCCCTCAACTTTCTGTTTTCACCAAGCTTTGTAATGGTGTCCACAAAATCATTCATAACAGATGCAAATCTTGCACCCTCTGCTGCAGAAACCCACTCCACTCTTGCTCTCTCCTTCTCAATGCCCAGATAATCAAGCATAGAGAACAGAAGTGTCATTCTTCTTCTTGCGTAGTAGTTACCAGTTGTGTAATGGCAGTCGCCCGGATGACATCCACACAGGATAACACCATCAGCACCTCTCTCAAACGCACGCAAAATGAACAGCGGATTTACACGGCAGGAGCATGGTACACGAATAATCTTGACATTTGCCGGATAATTCAGACGGCTGCTTCCAGCTAAGTCTGCTCCCGCATAGGAACACCAGTTACAGCAGAATGCCACGATCAGAGGAGTAAACTCTTTATTTTCATTTGTCTCATTTACTTGCATATTGCGTCTACCTCCGCCATAATCTGATTATTTGCAAATCCCTTCAGGTCCATAGCGCCGGACGGACATGTAACCGTACAAGCACCGCAGCCCTGGCAGATTGCTTCATTAACAACTGCAACTCTTCTTGTCTCACGAACACCCTTGTCCATAACAAGTCTCTCTTCATAGGTGATAGCACCATATGCGCAGACATTTGCACACTGTGAACATCCGTTACACAATGTCTCATCAGAATGAGCTACACATGCGTTGCAAAGCAGGGAATCCTTTGCAAGAAGGCCGATTACCTTTGCTGCTGCAGCACTTGCCTGTGCAACAGTCTCCGGAATATCCTTTGGTCCCTGACAAACACCTGATAAGAAAATACCAGCTGTCGGGCTCTCTACAGGACGAAGCTTTGCATGAGCTTCAGTAAAGAAGTCGTTTGTATCCATACTTGCAGTCAGCATTGTTGCAAGACTTCTTGCACTCTCATCTGGCTCAATTGCAGATGCAAGAACAACCATATCTGCATCCATGTGGATCTGCTCGTTGTTTAACAGATCAGAAGCCTGAACCTTAAGGCAGCCCTGACCCTGCTCTACCTTTCCGACCATACCCTTAATATAATGTACACCATACTGCTCTACAGCACGGCGATAGAACTCATCAAAGTTCTTACCTGGTGTACGAACATCAATATAAAATACAGTAACGTCGATATCCGGATGATGATCCTTTACAAGCATTGCATGCTTTGCTGTGTACATACAGCAGATCTTTGAACAGTAAGACTTGTCTCTGCAGGAATCTCCTCTGGAGCCTACACACTGTACAAATACGATCTTCTTTGGATGTCTTCCATCAGACGGACATACAAGCTGTCCCTTTGTCGGGCCTGCTGCGTTCATGATACGCTCAAACTCTAAGGAAGTAACAACATCCTTGCTCTGTGAATACAGATACTCATCAAACTTAACAGGCTTAATCTGATTGTAACCTGTTGCAACTACGATTGCACCGTACTCCTTGGTGATAAACTCTTCCTTCTGATCATAATTGATCGCTCCGGCACCACAAGTTCTCACACAAAGTCCGCACTTGCCAGTCTTAAAGTGAATACATGCATCGCGATCGATAACTGCTAACTTCGGAACTGCCTGTGCAAATGGGATGTAGATTGCCGGTCTGTTGTCCAGACCCATGTTAAACTCGTTTGGTGTCTTCTTAGACGGACATTTCTCGGTACAAGCACCACATCCTGTACATTTTACCGGATCAACGTAACGTGGCTTCTGCTTTATGGTTACGCTAAAGTTTCCTACGAAACCTGAAACCTTATCTACTTCACAGTAGGTATACAGATGAATCTTATCGTTTGCACCTGCATCTACCATCTTTGGTGTCAAAATACATGCCGCACAGTCAAGTGTTGGGAATGTCTTATCAAGCTGAGACATCTTACCACCGATTGTTGGCTTCTTCTCTACGATATCAACCTCAAAACCAGCATCTGCAATATCCAGTGCAGTCTGGATACCAGCGATACCGCCTCCGATTACAAGCGCACGCTTTACAACTGGGCTTGTCTGAGAGGTAAGAGGTGCATTTAACTGAACTTTTGCGATTGCGGAACGGCCTAAAATGATTGCCTTCTCAGTTGCTTCCTTGATATCCTTATGAATCCATGAACACTGCTCACGAATGTTTGCAATCTCAAGCATGTATGGATTTAATCCCGCTGCCTGTACGGTCTTGCGGAAGGTTGCCTCATGCATACGAGGAGAACAGGAACAGATTACTACGCCGGTCAGTCCGTATTCCTTGATGGCATCCTTAATGATGTTCTGTCCGCTGGCAGAACACATATACTGATAGTCGGTTGCGTATACTACGCCCGGCTGAACCTTTAAGGCTTCAACCACAGCCGCAACATCGACAGTTGCTGCGATATTGCTTCCGCACCAACATACAAATACTCCTATTTTCTGCATATGTAAACCAGCCTTTCTTTATCTCTTATACTTGCGGAATGCGCTGACAATTGCCTGCTGCGGAAGCTCTGGATCAAGCAGCTCTGGAATTGCTTCCTCGCTTAAATGATTCATGCCCTGCTGACGAATGACAGCCAGACGAATTGCTTCTACTAATTTTCCAGGTTCAACGCTTCTTGGACATCTCTGTACACATGCCATGCAGCTTAAGCAGTTCCAAATGGACTTAGACTGCATCAGTGCCTCGATTCTTCCGTTTTCTACCATATCAACAAACTGATGTGGATGATAATCCATTGCATCAAATGCCTGACAGGTTGCAGAACATTTTCCGCACTTCATACACTTGCGCGGGTTCACACCACTGATATCAGTAATCATTTCTTTATTGATATTCATGCCTGCACCTCCTCTTTTACGCCAAGCGCCTCTGCTAACAGCTCAGTGAAATAGTAAACTGGAATCTGGTTTTCAGTTGCATTGGCTACGAGGTTGTAACGGCAAAGAGGACAGGCTGTGATCATGCAGTCTGCCTGCTGCTCTAAAGCAGATGCTACAACCGCATTGCTTCTCTTTTGTGCCAGTTCCTTATCGTTTAAGGTCATGTATCCGCCGCAGCACTCATTGCGCTGTGAGAAGATAACTGGAGTTGCACCGATAGCCTTAATGAAATCCTCCATGATCTGTGGATTCTCTGGATCATCAAACTCCATTACTTTGCCCGGACGAAGTAACAGACAGCCATAATAAGCAGCAATTTTCTTTCCCTTTAACGGATTTACAACTGCCTTCTTTAAGTTGTCAAAGCCTACTACATCGCGCAGCATCTCGAGGTAATGAATTACATTGGCCTCACCATTGTATTCCATATCAGGTGCCATGTAATTGTTAGCTCTTGTACGGAAATCCTCGTTGTTTCTCATGTCATTATTGACACGCTTAATTACATTATGACAAGCGGAGCACAGAGTCAGAAGATCCTGTCCCTTATCTCTTGCCTGAGCCAGAGCTCTGACGGAAGAAAGCTTATTAGCAATCTCATCTGTAGCGGTAGAATATACGCCGCCGCAGCACTGCCAATCCTCAATCTCCTCCATCTCAATGCCCAGTGCCTTTGCAGAAGCAATGGCATAGTCATTGAGCTCTTTTGCCTTTGTCTTCAGGGTACACCCTGGGTAGTAGCTATACTTCATAGTTCCTTCCATTCTGCCACATAGTGGCTATGTTTTTGTGCCGCAGCCAAGACAGCTGCGGCGTTACCTGCGGCTTATGCCATCTCTTCCGGATGGAATACCTCATCAAACTTCTCTGCTGTCAAAAATCCTAACTGTACACAGGCTTCCTTCAAGGAAATATTCTCCTTGTATGCCTTCTTAGAGGTCTTTGCTGCGTTGTCGTATCCGATGTATGGATTCAAAGCAGTTACAAGCATTAAAGAGTTGTGCAGGTTGTGCTTCATCTTCTCTCTGTTTGCCTTAATTCCAACTGCACAGTTGTCATTGAAGGAAACGATGACATCAGACAGAAGTCTTACAGACTGCAGGAAATTGTATGCGATAACCGGCATGAATACATTCAGCTCGAAATTACCCTGGCTTGCAGCGAATCCGATAGCAGCATCGTTGCCCATTACCTGAACAGCAACCATAGTCATTGCCTCGCACTGAGTCGGATTTACCTTACCTGGCATAATAGAACTTCCCGGCTCATTCTCCGGAATTGAAATTTCGCCAAGACCACATCTTGGACCGCTTGCAAGCCAACGAACATCATTTGCGATCTTCATAAGATCAGCAGCAAGTGCCTTTAATGCGCCGTGTGCAAATGTAATATCATCCTTTGCTGTAAGTGCATGGAACTTGTTCTCAGCTGTAACAAACTCTTTTCCTGTCAGCTCGCTGATTACCTTTGCAACTTCTGGTCCAAAGTTCTTTGGTGCATTCAGTCCAGTACCAACAGCAGTACCGCCAAGTGCCAGCTCCTTTAAGCCTGGAAGAGATGCCTCTAACATCTTCTTTGTCTTCTCAAGCATATTTCTCCAACCACTTATCTCCTGAGAGAAACGAATCGGAACTGCATCCTGAAGATGAGTACGACCACTCTTAACAACATCCTCATTCTCAGACTCAAGACGCTTTAAGGTCTCAGTCAGCTTATCCATAGCCGGGAACAGATTGTCCTCGATGCTCATAGCTGCTGCGATATGAAGTGCAGTCGGGAATGTATCATTGGAGCTCTGTGACATATTAATGTGATCGTTTGGATGAAGAAGCTTCTTTCCTGCAATCTCATTTCCGCGGTTTGCGATAACCTCATTGCTGTTCATATTAGACTGTGTACCGCTTCCGGTCTGCCATACAGCAAGTGGGAAATGGTCCATCAGCTTGCCGCTAATTACATCGTCTGCCGCCTGGCAGATGACGTTCTTTCTTTCCTCATCCAGTTTACCAAGATTGAAATTTGCAATTGCAGCACCCTTCTTTAAGATACCAAATGCATGTACAATTTCAGTTGGCATCTTCTCAATACCAATCTTGAAATTCTGATAACTTCTCTGAGTCTGAGCAGCCCAGTAGCGATCTGCCGGAACCTGCATCTCGCCCATGGAATCTCTTTCAATACGATACTCCATAGTAGTCCTCCTTAAATTTGTAAATTCTGCTAAATGTAGAAAAAAAACATAAACAGACATAATTCTTTGGCGACGCCCCACAAGGCCCCGCCAAAGGTTGTCTGCTGCTTTTTAATTACTCAATATCCATTTCCTTAATAACAGCCTTAAGTGCTTCTGCACTTGCCTTAAACTTTGCAACCTCTTCATCTGTCAGCGTTGCCTCGATCTTGCCCTTTACACCGTTTGGTCCAATCACAGTTAAGCAGCTGGTACAGACATCATCTACGCCATACTCACCATGCATCATGGAAGATACAACAGTTACAAGATCCTGAGCACCCATCAATGCCTCACAGACATCAACAACAGAATTTGCTACACCATAGAAGGTAGCACCCTTTCTCTTGATGATTTCGCCGCCGGACTTGCGTACATAGGTGATTACTTCATCTGGATCAAAATCATTTGCATCAATGCCAAGTCTTCTTGCACCCTTTGTGTACTCATCAAGCTTGATGCCTTCAACCGTTACCATGCTCCATGGAATAAAGGAAGTATCTCCGTGCTCGCCGAAAACGTAGCCCTTGATGCTTCTTTGTGCAATTCCAAGCTCCTGAGAAAGCTTGTAGGTAAGACGTACTGTATCAAGCAGTGTACCAGAACCGATTACCTGGCTCTCCTTCATACCTGAATATTTTAAGAATGCATAAGTCAGTACATCTACCGGATTTGCTACGATGATGCACAGTGCATTCGGTGCATGCTTTGCTACCTGAGGTGCAATGCTCTTCATGATTGCAACATTGGTCTTTGCTAACTCAATACGGGTCTGGCCAGGCTTTCTTGCTACACCAGAGGTAACAATCACAATATCAGAACCTGCTGCATCCTCGTAATCACCAGAAATCATAGAAATCGGATCTCTAAAACCAGTTCCCTGTGCCATATCCATGATCTCACCGTCTGCCTTATCCTTAAGGATATCGATCATGACGAGTTCTGATACATATGGCTTCAGTGATAAAATATGAGCAATTGTAGAACCAACGCTGCCTGCTCCAATAATAGTAATCTTACTTCCCATTATAAACTCCTTTCGTATTTCGCGAGATTGATATTTCATTAACGAACTTGTTATAAATATAACAAATCTTGCGTCAAATATCAAGTATATGAATATAGTTTTTTATTTTTCTGTAAAAAACACCGATACACATGCGAAAATCGTATTCATTATAATTCATTTTGCAGAATCACGCAAGTGTTTTGTACATATTACCATTTATATGGCGTCGCCTGATAAACATAAAAATTCAACCAGTTCGTATACAGCGTGTTAGCATGCCCTCTCCATGTAAGAAGCGGAGTTGTGGATGGATCATCGTTCTCATAATAATGAACCGGAACCTCTGCATCCATGCCTTTTGCCAGATCACGCTTATATTCTGCGTCGAGTGACATGCGGTCATACTCTGGATGACCAAGCAGATAAATATTTCCCTGATCGTCTTTAATCAGATAGCAGCCTGCCTCATCTGATTCTGCAAGCAGCATAAGATGTTCATTTGCTAACACATCATCTCTTTTTACGCCAAAGTAACGCGAATGCGGTGCGTAAAACACATCATCAAAGCTTCGCACAATAGGCTCACAGCGGTCAAGAAGGCGGTGGCTATACACACCTGAAAGCTTCTTTCCTGTCGGTGTCTTTTGAATACCATAATGATAATAAAGACCGGCAAGTGCTCCCCAGCAAATATGAAACGTGCTCGTAACGTTTGTCTTTGACCATTCCATAATGCTCGCTAATTCCTCCCAGTAAGAAACTTCCTCAAACTCCATTGTCTCGACTGGGGCACCAGTTATGATCAGTCCGTCAAAGTACATATTTCGTACGGCTTCAAAGGTAGTATAAAATTTATTGATATGGCTGGCAGATGTGTGCTTTGACACATGACTGCTCACATTCATACAGGTAACATTGACCTGCAGCGGCGTATTTGACAGTGCCCTAAGAAGTTGGATCTCATAATCCTGCTTTAGCGGCATCAAATTCAATATTACTATCTCGAGTGGACGGATCTGCTGCGTATCTGCACGCTCCTCTCCCATCATAAAAATATTTTCAGACTCGAGTACCTCCCTTGCAGGCAGGTCATTATCTACACGTATTGGCATAAGTTATTCTCTTTTCATATTTATTGAATACATTTTTTACGTTACTCGCCAGCTTCCATTTTTTTGCACAGATCAAGAAAATCCTCTTCTGAAAGGATAGAAACACCAAGCTCCTTTGCCTTTTTGTTTTTGGAAGAAGTTGATTCTTTGTCGTTATTAATAAGATAACTTGTCTTAGCTGATACACTCCCTGCCGCCTTGCCGCCATGCTTTTCAATATAGTTTTTCAGCTCATTTCTGTTTGCAAAATGATGGACAGATCCAGTAATCACAAATGTAAGGTTTTCAAGATACTGTTTTTCATTATTTTCTTCCAAAACAAGTTCCAGTTCCTTAAGGAGCGAATCTAACTGTTCCATTTTTTCTGAATCGTTAAAATAATCGCAGACAGCCTGTGCCATAACATCGCCAATACCATCAACCACAGTGAGTTCTTCTGCTGTGGCTGCCCTAAGCTTATCAAGATCTTGGTGGAAAGCACGCGCAAGCACCTTTGCATTTGCCACACCAATCCCTGGAATACCAAGTGCATAGATTAATGCTGGAAGCTTAACCTTTCTTGCCTTATCAATTGAGGCAATCAAATTGGAACATGACTTTTCACCAAAGCCATCCATCTTGCAAATTTCATCTGCATGTTCCTTTAAATGGAAAATATCAGCAAAGCTGTGAATAAAGCCAGAGTCGATAAACTTTTCAATGGTTGCTTCTGACAAACCTTCCATATTCATGGCATTTCTGCTCACAAAAAGTTCAAAGGCTTTTGTCTGCTTTGCCGTACATGCAGGATTTTCACAGTACAGACATGTTACCTCGTCATTAGTAACAAGCTTTGTTGGTCCGCCGCAGACTGGACAGACAGACGGAATTGTTAAGTTACTGCTTTGTGTCAGATTCTCTGCAATCTGAGGAATGATCATATTTGCCTTGTAAACAGTGATTGTATCACCAATTCCAAGTTTTAAGCTTTCCACAATTGAAACATTATGGACGCTCGCACGCGTTATTGTTGTTCCCTCTAACTCAACAGGGTCAAACACAGCAACAGGATTTATAAGTCCCGTGCGTGATGGACTCCAGTGAATCTCTCTAAGTGTAGTCTCTGCCGTCTCGTCCTTCCACTTAAATGCCATGGCATTTCGTGGAAATTTAGCTGTGTTTCCAAGACTTTCACCATAGGCGATATCATCCATCAAAAGAACTAGTCCATCTGATGGCAGTTCATTCGATTCAATATGATTTGCAAACCACTTCACAGAATCAGGAAGATCTGTCGAAGTTACCATGCGGTATGTCACAACATCAAACCCCTGCGCAGCAAGCCATTCAAACTGGCAGCGTCTTGAATTATTAAAGGTCATATCCTCTGCCGAGACGAGCGCAAATGCGATAAACTGAACATGACGGCCTGCTGTTACCTGACTATTTAACTGGCGCACAGAACCTGCACACAAGTTTCTCGGATTTTTATACTTTGCATCCGCATCAGGATTTTCCTCGTTGATTCGCTCAAAATCCTTATAGGAAATAACTGCCTCACCACGCAGCACCAAACGTCCCTTAAATGGAATCTTAGCTGGAAGATTTTCAAACTGTCTGGCATTTTGTGTGACAACCTCTCCTGTGATTCCATTTCCACGTGTCACAGCCTTTGTCAATGTACCATTCTCATATGTTAATACAATAGTAAGACCATCAAGCTTCCAGGAAAGTATGCCTGTCTGATCTTTTAAAAATTCCTGAAGCTGCGACACTTCCTTCGTCTTATCAAGAGACAGCATTGGTGATGGATGATTTTCTTTTGGAAGTGCACTTAATACCTCATATCCAGCATGTGCAGTCGGGCTTTTTGCAAGCACTGTTCCAGTCTTTTTTTCAAGTGCGGCAAGCTCATCATAAAGCTCATCATATTCCTTATTGCTCATCAGCTCTTTGCTTTCCTGATAATATGCTCTCGCCGCCGCATCAAGCTGCTCTACCAGCTCCTTCATACGCTCCAAATCGGACATAATAAACCTGCCTTTTTACAAATAATTACAGTGTTTTAATAAGCTTATCAAACTCTGCATCAGTCACATTACGGAAGTTTCCCTGCGGAATATTTCCAAGATGAATGTTCATGATACGAATACGCTTTAATGTCTCTACACGATAGCCACATGCTGCGCACATACGACGAATCTGACGGTTTAAGCCCTGCTTTAAAATAATATGAAATTCTCTGTTTCCTGTCTTTGTGCAGACGCATGGCATAGTATCTGCATTAAGCTCCTCAAGATGCATACCTCTTCTCATTTTATCTAAGAAGCTCTCTGTTACCTGATTATTAACTGTGACAACATATTCCTTTTCATGAGAATTGCTTGCCTTTGAAATTTCATTTGCCAGATCTCCAAGATTAGTCATTAAAATCAGACCCTCAGATTCCTTATCGAGACGGCCAATCGGATAAATTCTAGTAGGATATTTTACCATATCCACAATATTTTTCTCACCCTCAAAACGAGCTGTCGTACACACGATTCCTGCCGGCTTATTGACTGCAATCAATACTGGCTTAACCTGCTTTGTGCTGACCTTTTTTCCGTCCACAACGATCTCATCTGCACTGCTTACCTTCTGCCCCATAACAGCACACACGCCATTGACCATGACCTTTCCCTCATCAACAAGACGGTCTGCCTCACGGCGGGAGCAAATTCCTTTTTCACTCAAAAATTTGTTTAAACGAACTGTTTCTTCCATATAAATATCCTTTCTTAGTGAATAAACATCGCATCGCCAAATGAGAAGAAACGATATTTCTTTTCAACAGCTTCCTTGTAGGCTGCTAAAATATGCTCTCTTCCAGCAAGTGCAGAAACAAGCATTACAAGCGTAGACTTTGGCAGATGGAAGTTTGTAATTAAGGCATCTACCATTTTAAAATGATAACCCGGATAAATGAAAATATCCGTCCATCCACTCTGCGCCTTCAAAATACCATCCTCTGTAGATGCTGACTCTAACGTGCGGCAGCTTGTAGTTCCTACTGCAATGACACGTTTTCCAGCCTTCTTTGCTGCATTGATTTTCTCTGCTTCCTCTGGCTCGATACGATAAAACTCTGAGTGCATATGATGCTCAAGAACATTTTCAACCTTTACAGGTCTGAATGTGCCAAGACCAACATGAAGAGTTACGCTTGCGATAACAACACCCTTTTCCTCAATCTTCTTCAACAGATCCTTTGTGAAATGAAGTCCTGCTGTCGGTGCTGCTGCTGAGCCTTCATACTTTGCATAAACAGTCTGATAACGATTCTTATCCTTAAGCTGGTGTGTGATGTAAGGCGGCAGCGGCATCTGTCCAAGCTCATCAAGAATCTCTTCAAAAATTCCCTGATAAGAAAAACGAATCTTTCTGTTTCCATCCTCTACAACTTCAAGCACCTCTGCCTTTAAACGTCCATCACCAAATGTAATGATTGTTCCCGGCTTTGCCTTCTTTCCTGGCTTTACAAGTACCTCCCAGACATCATCCTGCTCTCTCTTTAGCAAAAGCACCTCAATGTGAGCACCAGTATCTTCCTTAACACCCAACAGACGCGCTGGAATAACCTTTGTATTATTTATAACAAGACAGTCACCTGGATTTAATTCATCGATAATATCTCTGAAAATCTTATCCTGAGTCTTGCCTGTCTTTTTATCCAGTAAAAGCAATCTTGAACTGCTGCGGTCCTCAATCGGATCCTGTGCAATCAGCTCCTCTGGCAGATCATAATCAAAATCATTTATATCCATCATACCTGTTTGATGTGCTGCAGACTCTGTCTCATTTGTTGTATTTACTTTTGTTTCCATAGTTTCCATAGTTTCCATTATTAATTGCCTCCAAATATAAAAAAGCCCTCTAATACTCATGTAGCATATCATAATTTTTTCGCAAATACAAGAACTGTATCAACTTAAAAACTTTTTACGTGTATTTTGGATTTTTCGTTGATTTGTTTTCTCTACAATGGTATGATTATAAGGAAAATAATAGTTACAATTCACGTGGCTAAATAACAGGGAGGTTTTCATTATGCCTAAAAAAAGAATCGTCGTTGCGCTTGGCCGCAATGCATTTGGAAAGACGCTTCCAGAGCAAAAGACTGCTGTTAAGGAAGCAGCAAAAGCTATTGCTGACCTTGCAGAATTAAAATATCAGATTGTTATCACACACAGCAATGGTCCTCAGGTTGGTATGATTCACATGGCTATGACCGAATTTGGCAATGCACATCAGGATTTTACAGTTGCACCTATGGCAGTCTGCAGTGCTATGAGCCAGGGCTACATTGGATACGACCTTCAGAATGAGATCCGTACTGAGCTGCTTCGCAGAGGTATCTTTAACACAGTATCCACCATTATTACACAGGTTAAGGTTGACCCATTTGATCATGCATTTAGTCATCCGCTGAAATCTATAGGCCGTATCATGACAGCTGAGCAGGCACAGGCAGAACGTGACAAGGGTAATTTTGTTCGTGAAGAGGAAGGCGGCTTCCGCCGTATCGTTGCATCTCCTGCCCCGATTGAGATCTATGAGATTGACGCTATTCGTGCACTTGCTGATGCCGGACAGGTCGTAATCGCAGCCGGCGGCGGCGGTATTGCTGTATTAGAGCAGGGTCCTGTTTTAAAGGGTGCCAGTGCTGTTATTGAGAAGGATGCCACAGCTGCTAAGATGGCACACGAATTAGACGCAGATGTTCTTTTATTCTTATCTGCTACTGAACGCTTTGTCATTCATGCAGATACACCGCAGGAGTTCTCTCCAGATCATTTATCTGTTGCAGAGGCAATGGAGCTTATCGACAGCCAGACTATGGCAAAGGAAACAAAGCTGCCTAAGCTTGCTTCAGCTGTAAGCTTTGTAGCTGCAGGTGAAAACCGCAAGGCAATCATCACATCCCTCGATAAGGTAAAGGAAGCACTTGCAGGAAAGACCGGTACATTGATTACCAAGTGATTTGATTTACACCATCACAAACTGCAAAGAGGTCATGTCCAAAACGACATGACCTCTTTTTTATTATTCATAATTATTCGTAGTAAACAGTCTGAAACATTCCTACACTTCCAAGGATCGTTGCTGCATAAGCAGAATCACTTCCTGCGTTTCCTGTACGGTATGCTGTCAGTGCCTGATTCCAACTGCCATATGTATGGTAATACTCTGCTAGCAAATCAATTCCAACTAAGATGTTGGATGCTGGATCATACAGATTAGTAACACCAAGCTTCGCCATACGAGATGCACTGTATCTTGGAATAATCTGCATCAGTCCCTGTGCACCTTTTCCGCTTGTAGCACCTGCGTTAAATTGGCTCTCATGATACATAACAGAGAATATTACTGAACTGTCCACACCATACTGACTGCAAAGATTTAATGTATACTGCGTCAAATCACTGCTGAGTGCAACATTAGTGACACGGATGCTTCCAGTTGGCTGTGACGGCTGTGTCTCCGGTACTGTTGGCTGCGTTTCCGGCGCTGCCGGCTGTGTCTCTGGTGCTGCCGGCTGTGTCTCTGGCGCTGCCGGCTGTGTCTCTGGCGCTGCTGGCTGTGTCTCCGGTGCCGCTGGCTGTGTCTCTGGTGCTGCCGGCTGTGTCTCCGGTGCCGCTGGCGATGCTGCTGCCACTGTAAGAACGATATTAGATGAAAAACCACCGTAAGACAATGTAATTACATTTTCACCTGCGTGAAGCATCATACCGATATCACTGCTTGACCAGCCTTCTGTGATCGTTGCATAATTTCCATCACTGTATGCTGCTACAACATATACCTCATTGCTGTAAACTACATCGCCTTCACTCTTAGTACCACCGACATAGAAAGCTTCGATACCTGTTACTGTCACAGCTTCAGTAGATGGCTGCTGTGCCGACTCAGACGATGCTGCTGTCTCACTGTTTGCTGTGCTGTTTTCGATAGCTGCTGCACTAGATGATGGCACAGTATCCTGCTGTACTTTAGATTCCTCTTGCTGGGAACTTACCGTTTCTGCCTGAGATGCCATTGCCATTACCTGATCTGGTGACAGAACTTTTAGTACTTCCTGGCTGCCTGCATCCTCTTTTGTAGTATCTGATGAGATATCAGTACTTGTATTAACTTTATTTGCAGATGCTAACAGGATATTTTCTGCACTGCTCTCACTTACTGCAACACCTAGCTGCTTTGCATTATCCTCTGTTAAAGCAATATCAGTATTGATCCATGTCTCTCCAAGTGAGTATGAAACAGCAAGACAATCTGCTGAAAGGTACCCCTTCATAGGTCCGTCATATACACAGTATGCCCAGCCAGACTCCAGCAAGCTGACTTCATAAGCATCGTATTCGTATGCTACATCCAAAATATCTGCAGATGTTGTAGGACGAAGACGAATGTTCATATTCGGAACAGTCACTCTTGCATAAAGAGTTCCGTTCTCCTGCATATACGCTGCAGCTTCTTCTCCTGTCAGAAGGTACTCGGTTTTTACCCAGCCCTCCATATCGTCTACTCCAATCTTTGTCCAATCACCGTCTTCGCCAAGAACAGATACAAGCTCTTCTGCCTTAATGGTATTAACCACCTCTGCACTCTCATCTGCCTGTACTCGCACATTTAAGTAATTGCCTACTGTATTTGGATTTACAAGTGCCTGATCTGAAAAATAGCTTGCCAATGGACTCTGTGCAGATGATGCACTTGATGAACGTTTCTCATTTTCTGTATTTTTTTCGTCAGACTCAGTTGACTCTTCTGTTGTCTTTTTCGCCGTTAGCTCATGTTCCCACAGCATTCCCAGTTGATAACGTTCAGCGCTGACTAATTCTGCATTTGCTTCTGTTTGAGGCTCCTGCTCTCTTGTCATCTCTTCCTGTGTCTCATCAAGCTCACGCGCGGCGAGAACATCATTATTCTTTGTCTGGAGTGCACCTGTTGAAGACAAAATAAGTCCAGCTGCAACTGCACCAGTTAAAAGCGTTGCTGCCGCTCCATTCACAAGAATTTTTACTCTAGCTTTCATTGAATATTTGACCTCTCCAATTTTTATTTTCATGTCTGTGAAACATTTACTTTTCGCAAACAGTATTTTTTACCGTCCTAGACATGAAAAATATCATAATTATGTAATAACTGTTTCAATTTTATTAAACTTATTACAACTTTGTTACAGACGCATTGTAACATTTTTAATAAATATTGTCAACTGCTTTCTGGGGAGAGGTGATCGCGCGATTCGCGCTCTGTAAGCTATTTTCAGCAAAATCACTTACAGCGGCTACTAAAGTAGCCGCTGCATTGTAATAAATACTTTACTTATTTTTACTATCAATAAACTCCTGGAACTGTCTCTGGTATTCCTCTACAAATGCATCAATTCCTGCTTCTTTTAATTTCTTAACAGCTTCCTCATACCCGTCCTCATAAGATACAATTCCTGCAGTCATCGGATTGAAATATTCCTGTTCTACTGCTTGAAGCTGAGCATATTCTGTACTAACTGGTGTCAAATCAAATGAGAAACCAATATCCTTTTGGTCAACACAGCCCTCATTCCAGTTCTCATACGTTTCTTTTTGCTCATCTGTAACCCAATTCTGATAACGCTTAAAGTTAATATTATCTGGAAGCCATGTATCTACCAATACATCTGTATTAATCATATTAAAGCTTCCATCTTCATTGACTGTGTAATCCTTGCCTTCTACTCCATAGAGAATAAAGTCAACCCATTCCTGACTAGACTGTAATAAATTGATCAGTTTTACATAGCCAATCAGTTCATCCCCTTCTACATCAGCACTTACAGCAAATGCAGTAGAATATGCGCCTCGTGACATCAAAGGCTTTTTTGTCTTGTCTCCTAGATAATAATTTTTAAATACAGCATTTGGATTTGCCTTCATTACAATATCCTGATACTCGAATACACGATAGCTTGCACCAATCGTAAACAATGCATCGCCATTGTAGAACTGTGCATCACATTGAGATCCGTTTGACAGCACATAAGATGGAATCATTCCCATTTCGTACCATCTATTGGCAATCTCCACAGCCTGCTTATACTCATCGGATTCATAGAAACTCCATACTTCTCCTGAATCTGGTTGATTGCCATCTGTCGCAACAAAACCGTTTAATTTGTAAATATTTCGATCCGAATCGAATGCACCATTTAAAATCATTGGATTCATTCCGCCTCTTGAAAATCCAATCATTTCTGGATACTTCTCATGTGCCAATTGCCAGAATTTTTCTACATCATCAATTGTTTTTAAGTCATCCATTCCAACATCTTTTAAGATATCTTCTCTTGCCATCAGCAAGTAATTTTCGCCTGCATTCGGTTTATTTCCAAATGGAAGTGCATACAACTGCCCATTTACCTTCCAAGTATCAAATGCTTCTTCTCCGCCACAATATTTCAAAAGATCTTGCGCATTCTCCTCATAGACATCTGTTAAGTCTGCATAGTACCCTTTTGATACACACTTAGATAAAAATGCCGTATCCGTATAAGTTACAAAATGCTCTCCTGTAGACAACATTAATTCGGTCTTTCCACCTGCATATTCCGACCATGGAAGATACTGAACTGTCAAATCTACATTAATTGCTTCTAGCACTTTGTCATGCAGTTCATGCTCTGCAAAATCACTCATTCTGGTGGACTCCTCACCATACAAAATTAGTGTTGCAGGTGTTGGCGCTTCTCCATCTGCCATTACAGTTCCCGCTGGAATTAACGAGAGTAACATTCCCATTGTTGTTGCTGCTGCCATCAAACTTCTCTTCTTCATAAATAAATCCTCCTGTTTATTTTTCTATTTTCAACAGCATCTACTGTTGTTTTACAATTTCATTATCCTTTTAACGCACCTACTGTTACGCCCTTAACAAAATGTTTTTGAACAAATGGATATACCAAAATAATCGGTCCTATCGCAATACAGGTAATTGCCATTTTTATTGTCTGTGTTGGAAGCGTTACATGCGCTGCCATAGAACTCGATGGATTTGCTGCTAAAAATTGAATATTTGCCATCATCTTGTATAAAATATATTGAATCGAGTACAGTTTCTCATCGTTAATCAACATTAACGGAAGGTAAAAATCATTCCAATATTGTAACGCATAAAATAATGTGATTGTCACAATTCCTGCTTTTGATAAAGGAAGAATCATCTTCCACAAAATTCGAAAATGCCCTGCACCATCAATCTTTGCGCTTTCAATTAATTCGTATGGAAGCCCCTTTATAAAATTACGAATTAAATACATATTGAACACATTCATTGCATACGGAAGAATCATCGCCAAATAGCTGTCTTTTAACCCCAAATACTTTGTTGTAACAAGATACCAAGGAAGCATTCCTCCATTGAAAAGCATCGTAAAATAAGCGAAAAAAGCCAAAAACTTTCCAAACTTAAAATCTCGTACTGTGATTGTATATGCATATGTAATCGTCACGAAAACAGAAATCAATGTTCCTCCAACCGTAACAATAATGCTTGTTTTATATGCATTTAGCAGTTTCGGTCCCTGTGTTTGAAATACATATTTGTAGGTATCGAATGAGATTGTTTCTGGAAATAATGTGAAACCATTCCTCGTTACTTCATCTTCTGTGCTGAGCGACCCAATAAAAGCAAACACAATTGGGAATAGGCAAATTAATGCTATCAGCGCCAACAACATGTAAAATATAGCTATCAATACTTTATCAGATGATATTTTTGATCGTCTCATTTTGCCTCCTTTAAAATAATGTGCTTTCCGGATCTACCTTTCCAGCTATCTTATTTGAAATAACAACTAAAAATAATCCAAATACGGACTGATACAGAGAAATCGCTGATGCAAAAGCCATCTCACCGTTTCTGACACCACTTCTATACACATATACATCAATCAAATCTGTGGTTGATAACAATACCGGATTTAAATTGGTCAAGCCAATGATCATATTCAAATTTCCCTTCAGCATATTGCCTACTGAAAGTAAAAATAGAACAACAACTGTTGGTCTTAAAAGTGGAAGCGTAATTTTTCTGATACACTGCCATTTTGACGCCCCATCCACTTTTGCCGCTTCATATAGAGAAGAATCAATTCCAGAAATCACACCATAATAGATAATGGAATTATATCCACAGCTTTGCCATGTATTTACAATAACCAAAATTGGAATCCACGCTCCTGGTTTTGCATAATAATCATAGCCTTCTCCTCCAAAATTCCGTACAATCTGGTTTACCATGCCTGTCTCTGCATTCAATAATGCGTACAAGATTGCACCTATTACCATCCAAGAAATAAAGTATGGAAGGAACATCAAACTTTGCGAGACTTTAATAAATAATTTATTAGTAATTTCTCCTAGCATTACTGCAATTGCCACCGCCATAATAGTTCCTACTATAAAAAACAATATATTATACATCACAGTAAGTCTAGTAGATCTCATCGCAGTGGATAAATTATTAAAGAAGAATTTAAAATTCTTATAGATTGGTTCCACCCATGGACTTCCAAAAATTCCTTGCTTAAAATTGTACTGTTTAAATACCAATACAATTCCAGCCATCGGCAGATACGAAAATGCGATCAATGCTGCGACCCCTGGAAGTGCCATAATGTACAATGGCCATTGTTGGCGTATCTTACACCTATGCTTCATTCCTTTCTGTTTCATATGCAACGTCCTTTCTCTTTTTGTTTTCTGTGCACAGCTTACTGCATTTTTCTCCTGTTGAAAAGAAAAAGAAAATGTTTTTCATGCATTTTTCTGTCCAATCTGCATGAAAAACATTTTCCTTCTCGTATCATTTTTCTGTTTTTTTATCATTTTTTTGCAAATCACTCCGATTTTGAAGTTTCATTGCGATAAGAAGACGGGGATGTTCCATATTTTTTCTTAAACTGAGCGCTGAAATAGGACGTTCCTGAAAATCCAGCTTTCTGCGCGACCTCTTTCACTGACAACCTTTTCGTCTTCAAAAGTTCTGACGCATAATTCAATCTGAGATTATTTACATATTCAGGAAATGACAATTCACTGATCTCCCGAAACATTCTTGAAAAATAGGACGGTGAAATATGAATTACTTCTGAAACTTGCTCAACTGACAATTCAGGCTCTTGATAATGACTATTAATGTATTCAAGTGCTGACAGCATATCAGTACGTATTGATCGTTCCTGATAAGTATTCACTTCTAAGCAAGCATCCTCGATTAAATTGCTCAGATAATCATATAACTGTTTTTGGTTTATCAAGCTTGATAATTTTATATAATGCATCATATATATTTCTTGATATTTTTTCGTTGCTACAGGCACTTGAACACTCACATTTTCTAGCTCTGTAGAAAAATAGCTAAGCGCATGGAAAATCTTTTTGATTTCATATCCACTCAACTGTTTTAATAAAGTTGCCGTCAACTGCTTTGCCTGTATTTCATCACCACACTTTGCAGCATCAATTACAGGCTGCAACAGCTTTTTGGGAACATCCTCATCCTTTTTCGTTTCAAAAATACTGCTGTCGCAAACTTGATCACACTCTCCAAACAGCACATATTTCGAAAATTCTTGCAACTTTCGAAATTCCGATTGAAAATCATGTTCATCTGTAATCCAATCTGAACATAGCAAATACAGATTACTTCCCATCCGCTGTTGTTGCTCTAATACATCAGATATCAACGATATCACAGCTGACTGTTCAGTTTTAATCAATGCCTTCTCACAAATTAGATAGACACAATACCAGCCATTTTCCTCTGAAAACATTTTTGTTTGATAGCCGCTAAGTGCTTTACCCATCGCCTCAAACAAACTCCTTGCTTGCTTTCCATCTACTCTTCCAATTTTACTTCTTCCATACAGCAACAACACTCTTTCTTGTTCTCTCAACTTCAAAACGGATGGCATTAATGCTTCCCCTGGTTCATCTTCTAAAAATCCCAATACTTGATCTGTATGAACCTGCCTTGAAATCTCCGAAATCTGTGAAATAATTTTTTCACTCGTCATTTGTATAATCGAATCGCCATACATGCTTGGCTCATCTTCTAGTCTACTATAAGAAGATATTCTCTTAAAAAATCGTTTTAACGGCTTATAAATCATTCGAGCCACAATGGTTGCCAATATACAACTAATAATAAGTACCAATGCTACCCATATCAGTGATCGTTTAAAATATGCTCCCATTACCTTATCCATCTCACTTATGTCCATTAATTGAACAAAATTCAATTGATAGTCACTGCTATAAGAGGAAGTCAAAAAATAGGTACTTGCCCCTATTTCTAATTCTCTCAGCTGTCCCTGCGCAGCACTTGCACTTTCATTAATTTTCTCTATCTGTGCTTGTTCTTCTTCATTCTGGCTAAGGATCAAATTGCCTTCTTTGTCAAATACTAAATAACTATATTTATCATCCTCGGATGCTAGTAACATATCTGAAATTTTAGATTGGTTGATCGCATACAGTACACCTCTTTGAGGTGGCCCATTTAGAGAATCACGTTCCATTCGAAACAAAAAGAATCTTCTCTGAGAGGTTTCCTCATTGTTAATAAAAAAAACTTGTTTATCATGCTGCGTACTTTGCAACTTCTCTAATACCTCTTGCTGCTCCTCCTCACTCGGATATACATGACCAATAATTTGCTTTAATCTCCCCTTTTGATAAATAACGCTATAATCAATATATCCATCATTGTTAACTGCATATTGGAGATATCTTGTAATATTCCACTCATTGATTGCATCTGATTGATTGGTATACAAAGATGCCTTAATATGTGGCTCCATAAATAAATTTTGCAGACTAACCTGATAATAGTCCAGCTGGTGATTTACATTTTCAGTAATATTCTCCAACTGGACAGAACTCATTTCGTATACCTTTTCTTTTATATATCCCCTAAACCATGAAGACATCATGATAAAAATACTCGCTACCACAATCATGCAAACGGCAATGTAGCTAGCTGCCAAAACAAACACATATTGCCGATTGGCGATATCAATCTGAATAACACTATGCTTCTTTTTCATTCTCTCATTTGTCCCTTCCAAAGTTCAATTATGATTAGAATATCACAAATGTTATTCTGCTTCAAGATTTTTTTCGTCACAATTAACAGTTTTCCAAATATTCTATTGTGATACTGCTTAATTTCTTCTCTGTCTTGCTGCCTCAAACATCAAAACAGTGGCTGCCATTGCTGCATTTAATGATTCTACCTGTCCTGCCATTGGAATCAGAATCTTACAGTCTGCAAGCGCTGCTACCTCATCTGACAGACCGTTTGCCTCGTTTCCAATCATAAATGCGCAAGGCTTTTTATAGTCTGCTCCTTCGTAGCTGATTGTTGCGCCTAGGTGAGCGGCATATGTGCTTACACCTGCCTTTTTTAATCGCTCTATATCGCCTGCAAAATCTTCTGATACGACAAACGGCACGCGGTAAAGAGCACCCATAGTGCTTCGTATTGTCTTTGGATTGTAGATATCAACACAGTCACTGCTCATTAAAATACCAGTCACGCCTGCTGCCTCAGCTGCACGCATAATTGTTCCTAAATTTCCTGGATCCTGTAAATGATCTAAAATAAGCAAAAAGGAAGCTCTGTCTTTTCCAAGCAGCTCTTCAAATGAATAAGGCTGCTGCTTTACTACTGCAAGAATACCCTGCGGTGTCTTTGTATCGGAAAGCGTCTCAAAAATTGAATCACTTACTACGTCAAATTTCTTTTCCTTTAGAAGCGCAGCCCCTTCCTTACTCTTGCAAAAAGACTCTGATGCCACTATCATTTTTACACGATCTGCTGGTGCCTCCTCAAACATCTTTCTTCCCTCTATAACAAATGCCTGCTCGCGCTTTCTCTCTCTGGATTTTCTCTGTAAATTCAAAATATATTTTTGCTGCTGATTCATAAATCGCCCTCTTTTCTTATTTTTTAAAGTTATTTTCCTATAAAAATGGTCCACAGTCAAGACCGTGGACCATTTTCGTTCTTTTTATTTTTTGCTGATACTTATGATACTTACGAATTGCTCCGTTACTGAAAACTTAGCAATTCTAAAGACATTCAGTTATCTAGACAGCATCTTGCTTACTTCGTACTCGTATGGAGAGATAGTCTTCTTCATAGCAAGTGCCTCGTTGATATCGTAATCAACGAACTTACCATCGCGGAATGCTACTACACGGTTGCTTGCACCTTCACACAGAAGATCTACGGCACGAGCACCCATCATAGATGCATAATAACGATCCAGACAGGTCGGGCTTCCACCACGCTGCATATGTCCAAGAATGGTTGCTCTGGTCTCAATGCCTGTAGCTGCCTCAATTCTCTTTGCCATGCTTGCGGAATGACCAACACCCTCTGCGTTAATAATCAGATGATGCTTCTTACCCTTCTTACGATTCTCAATAATCTGATTGATCAGTGCCTGCTCATCGCCATCATAATACTCTGGAAGAAGAATATTCTCTGCACCATTTGCAACACCACACCATAAAGCGATGTAACCTGCGCTTCTTCCCATAACCTCAATGATACTGCAGCGCTCATGAGATGTAGAAGTATCTCTTACCTTATCAATTGCTTCCATTGCGGTATTGATTGCAGTATCAAAGCCGATAGTATAATCTGTACAAGCAATATCCTGATCAATAGTTCCCGGCAGACCAATTGTATTGATTCCCAGATTTGCCAGCTTACATGCTCCATTAAATGAACCGTCACCGCCAATTACAACGATACCATCAATTCCGTGCTTTCTGCAGATCTCTGCACCAAGCTTCTGACCCTCCTCTGTACGGAACTCTGCACATCTTGCTGTGTAAAGGATAGTACCACCTCTCTGGATAATATCAGATACGCTGCGAGAATCCATATCAACGATCTCCTCTTTCAGCAGTCCGGCGTAACCTCTCATAATACCCTTTACGTTCAGACCCTTCGCAATACCGGTACGAACAACGGCGCGGATTGCGGCGTTCATGCCTGGAGCATCTCCTCCACTTGTTAATACACCAATTGTCTTTACTTTATTTGCCATGACGTTTCCTCCTTGCTGTCTTGACATGTTTCTTATCTTTTTGCTTTGCATTTTGTGTTTTTCTTGCTGTCTGGTAAAGTGTGTTAAAAATTTACCAATACTTATTCTAATTGATTTTGCAAAGTTTTTCAATACAATTTAGAGCTTTTCCTTGATTTTTTTCAATGTTTTTATATTTTCTTTTCCAAATACTTGGTCAAGCTGGTCAATAAGCTGTGGACAAATGCCGACACATCGGCTTGGCGGCAGCTTTTGGTACTGTCTTGTGTTGGAAAGATAAACCACTACTGTGTCTTTTCCATCCCACGGTGCCAACATAGACAGAAGCTTCTTTTCATTCATTTGGTAGCTTTCAAGATCTTGAAACTGAATCCACAGCTCACCCGGAATCTCAGAAAATGCCACTATCTTTTCACAGATCAGTTTTCCCTGCACCTCATCTCCAAGTGACACGCGACCCTTAACAAAAATTTTCTGATCTGGACTGAGAATTGCGCGATATTTTTCGTAATCTTTTGGAAAAACAATCACCTCAAGAGTTCCTCGTAAATCCTCAAGCGTCAGAAATGCCATCATTTGGTTTGTCTTTGTTGTCTTAACTGTTTTTGCTGCAATCATTCCTGCCACCGTAACAATGGCCTGATCTCGCACCCTTGCCATTCCAGTCTCCTCATCCTGAATAAAATCACTGCTGACTGCTGTGATATTTTTCTCGATGAGACTTCTGTCAGCCTCTAGCGGATGACCACTGATATAAATTCCAAGCACCTCTTTTTCCATTGCGAGAAGTGCACCTGGCTCATATTCTGGCACCTTGGGGAATGAAATCTTAAAGTCATCCTTCTGCGGTCCCTCTAAAAAATCCATCAGGCTGTATTGTCCTGTCATAGAGTGTTTCTGTTCTCTGGCTAATTCATCCATAATAGAGGAATAAACTTCCATTTTTTGTCTTCTGTTGCCTTCAATACAGTCCATCGCACCTGACTTTATCAGATTTTCAACGGCTCGTTTATTTAACTCACCGCCATACATGCGCTCTAAGAAATTCTGAAGATCTGTGTATGCTCCATTTTCTTTTCTCTCACGCACCATCGCTAAAATAACATTTCTTCCAATGCTTTTTATGGCAGATAATGCATAACAGATTTTTCCATCGCGCACAGAAAAATCCCACTCACCGGCATTTATATCAGGCGGAACGATTGAAATTCCCATCTTACGGCAAACCTGAATATAATCAGAAACTTTTCCAGAATTTTCAATTACAGACGTCATAAGTGCAGCCATATATTCAACAGGATAATAATATTTTAAATAAGCCGTCTGATATGCTACAACCGCATATGCTGCAGCATGCGACTTATTAAACGCATATCTTGCAAAATCAATCATCTCATCATATATATGATTTGCCGTTTTCTCATCAATTCCACGTGAAATACATCCCGGAACACCTTCTTCTTCATTGCCGTACACAAAATTCTGACGCTCTTTCTCCATAACAGCTGCTTTCTTTTTAGCCATTGCACGGCGCACAAGATCGCTTCGTCCAAGCGTATAGCCTGCAAGATCACGAACAATCTGCATAACCTGCTCCTGATACACTATACATCCATACGTAGGTTCAAGAATCGGCTTTAACTGTGGGCATTCGTATGTGATTTTTTCCGGATTATTTTTTCCCTCTAAATATCTCGGAATAAAATCCATAGGACCTGGGCGATATAGAGAAATTCCAGCGATAATATCCTCAAGACTGTCTGGCTTTAACTCCTTCATGAAGTTTTTCATTCCTGCACTCTCAAGCTGGAAAATACCTTCACAATGACCTGTTCCAATTGAGGCAAGTACCTGTGAATCATTCATATCAATGTTACTGATATCTAATGCAATGCCCTGACTTCGCTTCACATTATTTACTGCATTTTGTATAACTGTAAGCGTCCTAAGTCCCAGAAAATCCATTTTTAAAAGACCTAGCTCTTCTAAGGCTGTCATAGTGTACTGTGTGACAACTGCACCATCGCTTCCTCTTGAGAGCGGCACATATTCATCTACGGCACGCTGGCTTATGACAACTCCAGCCGCATGCATTGATGTATGACGCGGAAGACCTTCAAGCCTCTTTGAGAGATCAATAAGTTTTTTAACCTGCGGATCGCTGTCATAATGAGACCGAAGCTCTGGGTTGACATTTAATGCACGGTCAATTGTCATATTTAATTCAGCCGGAATAAGCTTAGCAATCATATCGCAAAGCGAGTATGGCAAATCAAGTGCACGTCCAACATCGCGGATACAGTTTTTGGCAGCAAGCGTACCAAATGTAACAATCTGAACGACCTGATCTTTGCCATACTTTTCTACAACGTAGTCAATTACTTCCTGACGGCGCTCGAAGCAAAAGTCTACATCAATATCTGGCATAGATACACGCTCTGGATTTAAAAAACGCTCAAACAGAAGCTGATAGCGAAGCGGCTCAATATCTGTTATCTCCAAACTGTAGGCAACTACACTTCCTGCTGCTGAACCTCGTCCCGGACCAACCATTATATCTTTTGATTTTGCGAAATGAATAAAATCCCACACAATCAAAAAGTAGTCAACATAGCCCATCTTTTTTATAACACCAAGCTCATAGTCAAGACGTTTTTCTACCTGTGATGCCTCCTCACCATAACGGCGCACCAATCCTTCACGGCAAAGCTTCTCAAGATATTGTTCTGATGTGTAGCCATCAGGCACAGAAAACTTTGGAAGCTTTGTCTTTCCAAACTCAATCTCAACATTACATCTGTCTGCAATTTTTGCTGTATTGTCAATCGCCTGCTGTGCATAACGAAACAGATCACGCATTTCCTGCTCAGATTTTAAATAATATTGGCCTCCTGTGTAGCGCATGCGGTTCTCATCGTTTACCTTTTTTCCAGTCTGTATACATAAAAGTACATCATGAGGCTCTGCGTCTTCTGCATTTATATAATGAATATCATTTGTTGCTACAAGCTCAATCCCTGTCTCCTCACTCATACGAAGAAGTGCCTGATTAACAGTTGCCTGTGCACTGATTCCATGATCCTGCAGTTCTAAAAAGAAATTTCCCTTTCCAAAAATTTTCTCATAGGAAAGCGCTGCTTTTTTTGCGTCCTCATAAAGACCTCTTGTGACATTTCTTGCCACCTCACCTGCCAGACATGCACTTAGTGCAATTATGCCCTCATGATATTTTTCAAGAAGTTCTTTATCTACACGCGGCTTATAATAATAGCCTTCCGTAAAACCTCTTGAAACAATCTTCATCAGGTTATGATAGCCTGTATCATTTTCTGCTAACAGCACCAGATGATAATAACGATCATCTCCCTGTCCGCCTGCTTCTCTGTCAAATCTTGATTCCGGTGCCACATAAACCTCACAGCCTATAATGGGCTTTATACCTGCATTAACTGCTGCTTTATAAAAATCAATCACGCCGTACATGACGCCGTGATCTGTAATCGCCAGGGACTGCATCCCCAGCTCTTTTGCTCTGTCAATTAATTCCTTTATCTTACATGAGCCGTCGAGCAGACTATACTCTGTATGCACATGAAGATGTGTAAATGCCATAGAAGCCTCCTTCTTTTGTGGTCAATTCTCATCACAATTCCTGCTCGCGAGATTCTCCTTTTAAAGATCACGCGAACTATAACATATTTTATCATTTTTCCGTGTGAAAAGCAAACATTAGTTGCAAAGCGCCAATTGACAATAGACTTTTCCTTTCGTTTATGCTATACTCCTACAAAAGCGTTTACGCAAATTTTCAGCTGCAGCAGTGTTACAGCAAAGAGAAAGGTACAGGTACTCATATGGAGCAAAACAATATTTCTGAGCAGGAAAATGACCTGCAAACGAATGAAAAAAAAGACAATAAGAAAACGGATGAAAAAGAATCAACAGCAAAAACTATTCTTGAATATGTGATCAGCATAGGCATTGCCATTGTTGTTGCACTTTTGATTAACAATTTTATTCTGTTAAATGCAAAGGTGCCATCTGGCTCAATGGAAAACACAATCATGACTGGTGATCGATTGTTCGGTTTTCGTCTTTCTTATCTTATGGAGGATCCAAAGCGTGGTGACATAGTAATCTTTAAGTATCCTGACAACGAATCTATAAACTACATCAAGCGAATCATTGGACTTCCAGGTGAGACTGTCACAATAAAAGACAGTAAGGTCTATATCAATGACTCCACTACTCCATTAAAAGAGGATTATTTGAAGGAGGAATGGGTTATCGCAAACGATGGTATGCAGTTTCAGGTTCCTGAGGGCTGCTATTTTATGATGGGTGATAACAGAAATAACTCAAAAGATTCGCGATACTGGAATAATACTTATGTTGCACGTGACAAAATTCTGGCAAAAGCAATCTTTCGATATTGGGGCGGCTTTAAACTCCTAACAAATACTGCTGATTATGAATAAAAACAAGAAAACCGTGTGGGCAGTTATGCTCACACGGCTTTTTTTATCAGAATTATTATTTATGCTCTTGCATTGATAACTGCTCTTCCTGTCAGATATGCCTCGATCTTATCTACAGCGTCTTCCTCATCAGAACCATCTGCATGTACAGTAACAGACTCACCTGCACGAAGTCCTAATGTCATCAGTCCCATGATACTCTTTGCATTTACCTTCTTGTTTCCGCTCTCTACGTAAATGCTGCTGCTATACTGGTTTGCTACCTGAACGAGCACTGCCACCGGGCGTACCTCTAGTCCTGCTGGAATCTCCACTGTAATTGTCTTTGTTATCATAATCTTCCTCCTTTTTCTCTCATCTGATCCGCTAATGCCTTAAGTTTCTTAAAACGATGGTTAACACCAGATTTACTTACTGGCGGATCCATCATTTTTCCCAGTTCTGTCAGAGAGGCGTCTGGTTTTTCAAGACGCAGACGTGCGGCCTGTCTTAAATTTTCATGTAAACTTTCCAGGCCGTAATATTCACTGATATATTCAATATCTCTAACTTGCTCCAATGAGGCATTTGCCGTTTTATTCAGATTGGCAGCCTCACAATTTACTTTGCGGTTCACACTGTTGCGGACATCCTTTAGAATGCGAATGTTTTCAAAATTCATTCTGGCTTTTGGTGCTTCCATCAAACTTAACAGATCTCCGATTTGCTCTCCTTCTTTTGCATAAACTACATGATACTTTTTTCGTACCACTGTTTTTACATCAATCCCACAAGTGCGGATGATCTGCTGCAGTTGCTGCGCTCGCTTTTCTGAAACGGTAACGATTTCAAAATGATACCCTTTCTGCGGCGCACTGATTGAGCCGGATGCCAGAAAACAACCCCGGACAAAAGCCCTGCGGCAGCAATTTCGAAGCAAAAGTCTGCTGTCTGCAACGCAATTTTCCAGGGGTTCCCCTTCAGAAAGCTCTATTGCCTGCAAAACCGTTTTTGTGTCTTGTTCATTCAGCTCTAAAGCATATCCGTTTCCCTTGTATACACGCATTAACTCTATATTAAATGTTTTTTGTACAAAAGTAAAGTACTTTCTTAAAACTGTTTCATTTTCTGACTCGAAAAGTAACGTTTTACTAATGCAACTTTCTTTATAACCATCATCTTTTTTCCTGTCCACCAGCCGTCCACAGCAAAGAACTAACGCTGCTAACTCTGCCAGCTTACAGTGGCGTGATGTTCCTTCTACGTAGGAAAGCTCCTCCTTTACCTGCATGGAAAAGGAGGCTCCTTCTTTTTCTTTCTTATTTTCTTCTTCCATCTTTCTCAATATCCTTGTGGTCAAGTCTCAGCCCATAGCCCTCTTTGCCCTTTAATTTTTCATAAAGTGCATTGGCGATCGTAACAGAGCGGTGCTTGCCGCCTGTACAGCCGATTGCTATGACTAGCTGGGATTTTCCCTCATCAATATAATGGGGAATCAGAAATGTCACCATATCGGTGAGCTTTTCTAAAAATACTTTTGCCGTGTCTGAACTCATAACATAGTCGCGAACAGGTGCATCATTTCCTGTCAGCGGTCTCATGTTTTCAAAATAGTACGGATTTGGCAAAAATCGCACATCAAAGACAAGATCAGCATCTGTAGGTATTCCATACTTAAAGCCGAATGAAAGCACTGTCACAAAAAGATTTTTATAATCAAAGCCTTTTAAAAGTATATCTTCTAGCTGTGCCTTAAGTTCTCTTGTCAGAAGCTGCGACGTGTTTATGACATAATCGGACTTAGAAAGCAATTCTGCCATTAACTTTCGCTCTTTTGCAATTCCAACCTCTACTCGCTGTCCCTGTGACAGCGGATGGCTACGGCGTGTTTCCTTATAACGCTTAATAAGACATTCATCTGATGCTTCAAGAAACAAAACCTTACAGTCAATTTCTTCCTGCTTTAGCTGCGTAATGACCTCGCTCATAAGTCCAATAAACTCAGGATTACGAATATCAATGCCCAGCGCTATATCATTTGCCTCAGTGCCGCCACCCTTAATCAGCTCAACAAACTTTTCAATCAGGCGAATTGGCAAATTGTCAACGCAGTAAAAGCCCATATCCTCAAGCATCTTGAGTGCAGTTGTTTTTCCTGCACCGCTCATTCCTGTTACAATTACAATTCTCATTTTTTAACCCTTTGTTTTTTGCTGCTCAAATGAACCAAGCTTCTGAATTTCCATTTCCAGCGTTACACCAAACTCATTTTGAACCCTGTTTTGTATCTCATTGCAAAGATTCCAAATATCAGCTGCAGTTGCAGAACCAGTATTGATTACAAAACCAGCATGCTTTTTTGAAACCTGTGCTCCGCCAACTGAAAATCCCTTAAGGCCTGCATCCTCGATCAGCTTTCCGGCAAAATAACCTGCTGGACGCTTAAAGGTGCTTCCTGCACTTGGGTATTCAAGCGGCTGCTTCTCTCTTCGCCTACTGTTAAAATCATCCATAGTTTCTTTAATTACAACTGGATTTCCCTGTGTTAACTGCATCTTAACAGAAAGAATAATCTCACCAGTCTGCATAAAGCTGCTAAGACGATGACCAAGCGCCATCTGCTCTGCCGGCACATGTAAAATCATGCCGTCCTTTGTCATTACAGCTGCTTCTGTTACGACCTGTTTTAGCTCGCCGCCATACGCGCCTGCATTCATAAACAGACCGCCACCCATTGTTCCCGGAATGCCAGCAGCAAATTCAAGACCTGTAAGTCCTGCAGATAGTGCCGCCTGTGACACAGCCGGAAGTGATGCGCCTGCCTCTGCTGTGATTGTTTTATTTTCGCGATCTACTTCAATTTTATTGAAATGTTTTCGTAAGTTTACAATCACACCGCCAAAACCTTTGTCGCTGACAAGCAGATTGCTGCCGCGTCCAAGAATAAAGCATGGAATCTGCAGTTCTCTGCAAATTTTTAAAATTACGCGAAGCTGCTGCTCATCCTGCGGAGCTGCCATCCATTTTGCCGGTCCTCCAACTCGAAAAGTCGTGTAGTCCTTCATCGGCTCATCAAAAAGAAGATCCTCTGGTTCTAAAATAGCCTGAAGCCTCTTTGTAACATTATCCTGTAATTGTCTTTCCATTTCCATAAATTCCATCAATCGTCATCTCTCCTGGCAAGATTTTGCTGTACACGATTATACAGCTCTCTAGCTGCATTATAGCCCATCTTCTTCTGACGGTAGTTGACAGCCGCTGACTCTACAATAATCGCAAGGTTTCTGCCCGGACGAATCGGAATGTTGTGGCAGACGATCTTGTTTCCAAGAAACTCTGTATAATGATCCTCCAGACCAAGACGATCATATTCCTTATCCTTATCCCAATCCTCCAAGTTAATAACCATATCGATTGCCTGCGTGTTTTTAACTGCCTCGACACCAAACAATGTCTTAACATCGATAATTCCTATGCCTCGAAGCTCGATAAAATGTCTTGTGATATCTGGTGCACTTCCAACTAATGTCTCATCACTTACCTTACGTATCTCTACAACATCATCAGATACAAGACGATGGCCTCGCTTTATAAGCTCAAGCGCTGCCTCGCTCTTTCCAATGCCGCTCTCTCCAGTAATCAGCACACCTTCACCATAAACATCGACTAACACACCATGAATTGAGATTGTCGGTGCCAGCTCAACATTTAACCAACGAATTATCTCTGCCATCAAAGGAGAGGTCTTTTTATCAGAAAGCATAACAGGAACCTTATATTTGCTTGCAATCTTTAAAAATGTCTCACCAGGTCTATTATTTGTGGAAAAGATGATGCATGGAATCTCGCTTGAAAGCAGCTTTTCATAATTTTCCAGACGCTGCTCTTCTGTCATGCGCTGCATATAGGTATACTCAACAACACCAATCAGCTGAACACGCTCACGATCAAAATGCTCGTAATAGCCCGCCAGCTGCAGTGCCGGACGATTAACATCCGGATGATACAGTTTGATCTTGTCTGTATTTATCTCTTTTGTCAAAAGTTCCAAATTCATTTTTTTAATTAATGCTGAAATAGTAACTCCGCTCATAAATTTATCTCCTTTTTTTTCTTCATTGTATCAATTTGTGTCCGTTTTGTAAACTACTGAATGAAAAAACTCATAGACCGACTCGGCGGCGCGCTCGTTCATCCCTTCGACATCTGCTAATTGTGCGACTGTGGCCTCGCGGATTTCATTAATATCTCCAAACTGACGCATTAATGCCAGTCTGCGCTTTGGTCCTATGCCTGGAATATCGTCTAAAATAGAATGAATTTCTTTTTTGCCGCGCAGACTTTTATGGTATTCAATGGCGAAGCGATGTGCCTCGTCCTGCACGCGTGTAATTAAATGAAATCCTTCTGAATGTGTGTCGATTGGAAGCTCTACGTTATTATAATACAAGCCTCTTGTATGATGATGATCATCCTTTACCATGCCGCATACTGGAATGGACATTTCCAATTTTCCCAAGACTTCAAGCGCCATATTGACCTGACCTCGTCCACCGTCCATCATGATGACGTCTGGCAGACGCAAGAAACTGTCGGATGTGCTTTCACTGCCTGTTTTGGCACGCTCGAAACGCCTTGTCAGCACCTCGTACATTGAGGCATAATCATTTGGCCCCTGCACGCTTTTTATCCTGAACTTTCTGTAATCGTTTCTTTTTGGCTTTCCACCTTCAAAAACAACCATAGATCCAACTGATTCCATACCGCTTGTATTAGAAATATCATATGCTTCTATGCGGTTAATATGCGTCAAGTTTAGCCAGCCTTCGATTTCCTTTAGCGCACCTGTTGTGCGTTCCTCTTCGCGCTTTATGCGATCCTTATCCTGGCGCAGAACAATCTTTGCATTCTGCGCAGCAAGTTCAAGCATTTTTTCCTTACGGCCTCGCTTGGGCACTAGAATTTCAACCTTTTTGCCACGTTTTTTCGTTAGCCAGCTGCCAATCACTTCCATATCCTCTAGCTCGCATGGAATATAAATTTCACCGGGAAGAAATGGTGTTCCTGCATAATATTGTTTTACAAAACTGCTTAAAACATCTGCTTCGGTATCGCCGCCGGCTACGCTGACATGATAGTGATCACGGCCAATCAACTTGCCTTCACGGACAAAAAAGACCTGGACAACTGCATCAGCGCCTTCTATTGCACTGGCAATCACATCACGGTCATTTAATGAACTGCTGTCTGTAATCTTTTGCTGTTGGGCAATTTTTGTAATGCTTTCTGCAAGATCTCTGTATTTTGCAGCCGTTTCAAACTCAAGTTCTGCCGCCGCAGCTTTCATTTTTTCCTCGAGTTCTTTTCTCAGCTGCACATAATTTCCATTAAGCAGCGAAATCACGCGGTCAATCTGTTTCCCATATTCCTCTTTTGTGACATACCCCTGGCATGGTCCCATACACTGACCGATATGATAATTCAAGCAAGGACGTTCCTTTCCCTGATCGCGCGGCAGCACACGATTACAGGTGCGAATGCCAAAGAGCTTATGCACTAGTTCTAGTGTGTCCTTAACAGCCAGTCCGCTCGGATATGGTCCAAAATAACGGCTCTTATCACGCACCTGCTTATGCGCAAGCATGACTCTTGGAAAATCTTCATCGACTGTAATTCTAATATACGGGTATGCCTTGTCATCCATAAGCATCGTATTATAGCGCGGACGATGTTTCTTTATCAGGTTGCACTCTAAAATCAGTGCTTCCATCTCAGAGTCTGTCACAATATATTCGAAATATGAAACATGAGAAACCATCTGCTCGATTTTGGCAGACGGCTTTTTACTGCGCTGAAAATACTGGCGTACACGATTACAAAGCTTAATCGCCTTTCCGACATAAATAATCTCGTCCGAGGCATCATGCATCAGATAGACGCCCGGCTTTGCAGGCAACTTTTTTAATTCATTTTCAATATTAAATTCCTTGAAATTCTTCGCAGAATTGCGATTTAATATCTGCTCTTTTCGTGCTAAAAAATCATCTTGCTCCATACGTACTCCTTAAAAAACGCCCATTCATAAGCAAAGCAAATCAACATAAAAAAATTGTGCTTCTTTTATAAATGAGCGTCCATAATAGATTAAATCAATATGTTTTGTTCTTTATTCGTTTGTGTTGTCTGATACGTCCATACCAACCTGGCGTTCCATCTGCTCCAGACGATATTTATGGAAGATTTCCATGAACTCTTTTCCAGTAATTGTTTCTTCTTTAATTAAGAACTCTGCCAGATGATCCATGACCTCTCTGTTCTCAGAAAGCATCTGCTTTGCCTGCTCATAGCATTTCTTAAGCGTTTCCTTTACTACCTGATCAATCTGAGCAGCCGTTGCATCAGCGCAATTTAGCACTCTGCGTCCGTCCAAGTACTGGTTTTCTACTGTCTCAAGTGCCATCAGACCAAATTCATCTGACATACCATACATTGTGATCATATTTCTGACATAGGCAGTTGCCTGCTCAATATCATTTGATGCACCAGTTGTCACGCTGTTAAAGACAAGTTCTTCTGCGGCACGTCCTCCGAGCGCCATGACAACCATATTTAAGATTTCTTCCTTGGAATTTAGGAATTTTTCCTCTGCCGGTGTCTGCATTACATAGCCGAGCGCACCCATTGTTCTTGGTACAATTGTGATTTTCTGTACAGGTTCTGAATCCTTTTGAAGTGCACTGATAAGTGCATGGCCAACCTCATGATAGGAAACGATACGTCTTTCTTTCTGATTCATGACGCGGTCCTTCTTTTCCTTACCGACAAGAACAACCTCGACAGCCTCAAGAAGATCCTTCTGAGATACCACCTGACTTCCTCTTTTTACTGCAGTGATCGCTGCCTCGTTGATCATATTAGCAAGATCTGAACCTACAGCACCACTTGTTGCAAGCGCAATTGCCTCTAAATCAACAGAATCATCCATTCGCACATCCTTTGCATGAACCTTTAAGATTGCAATACGACCTTTAAGATCAGGCTTATCTACGATGACACGTCGGTCAAAACGACCCGGACGAAGAAGTGCCTTATCAAGAATCTCAGGACGATTAGTCGCTGCCATGACAAGTACACCCTTAGAAGCATCAAATCCATCCATCTCAGAGAGCAGCTGATTTAATGTCTGCTCACGCTCATCATTTCCACCGTAGCGTGTATCTCTTGTCTTACCGATAGCATCGATCTCATCAATAAAAATGATACACGGTGCATTCTGCTGTGCAGTCTTAAATAAATCACGCACTCTTGATGCACCAACACCGACAAACATCTCTACAAAATCAGAACCAGACAATGAGAAGAACGGAACCTTAGCCTCGCCTGCAACGGCTCTTGCCAAAAGCGTCTTTCCTGTTCCTGGAGGACCTACAAGAAGTGCGCCCTTCGGAAGCTTGGCACCGATCTGCACATATTTCTGTGGATTGTGTAAGAAATCAACAATCTCTGTCAATGACTCCTTTGCTTCGTCCTCACCAGCCACATCAGCAAATGTTACACCAGTTGCACGGCTCATATTAGTTGCTGTGTTCGCCTTTCCAATGCCCATCATGCCGCCGGAACCTCCTCCGATACGGCGCATAAAAAATCCCATCAGAATCCAGATCAATGCAAATGGAAGAATATACACTAAAATAAATTCAAGTATAGCTGAGCCTGAGCTATCCTCCGTACCCGTATATTCTACACCTGCCTCATTCAGCATAGGAAGTAAATTTGAATCTGGAAGATATGGCGTATAGTAAGTCATACGAAGATCATCTGTCAGCGTAAATGTTACTCTTGCGCTGGAAATCTTTACTGAATCTACCTTTCCTTCCTCTACTGCTTCCACAAACTCATCGTACGTTACCTTTTTTGTCGTACTTTTCTTGACTAGAGAATCCAGTCCCGTTATCAGTGCAACAGTAACTGCTGCTACAATCGCCAAGATTATATACAACTGATAATTTCGTTTTTTGTTATTCCTGTTATCAGGTTTTCTTTCCCTGTCGTCCATTCGTTCCTCACCTTTCTTCATTTTCAGTACCCATCATGCGTGCCTTATAAAGCTGCTTTAGCAAAGTCTAAGAAACATACATGAGAAGTAAACTGTAACTATTATATAATTGAACATGCAATATTGCAATAAAATTTCTGTGAAATAATAGTGGCGCTGAAAAAAAAATGGTTGTATAATAACTCTGATTTTGTTGACTATTCAGAGCCAGTAAAATTGCTTTCTGTAATATATGGATTTATTTTATATGGCTGAATAGTTCATACGCGCATTTTACTATTGACACTTTTATTTTTCTTCAGAGGAGGTAATTATGCCTGTTAAGTACGTATTTGTCACCGGAGGCGTCGTATCCGGACTTGGAAAAGGAATCACTGCCGCATCACTTGGCCGTCTGTTAAAGGCGCGCGGCTACACCGTTACTATGCAAAAATTCGACCCTTATATCAACATTGACCCAGGAACTATGAACCCGGTTCAGCACGGAGAGGTGTTTGTCACCGATGACGGCGCTGAGACTGATCTTGATCTTGGTCACTATGAGCGCTTTATCGATGAAAGCCTCACCCGCAATTCCAATGTTACCACTGGAAAGGTTTACTGGAGCGTACTGCAACGCGAGCGCCGTGGCGATTACGGCGGCGGTACCGTACAGGTAATCCCTCACATCACAAATGAAATTAAGGATCGCTTCTACCGCAATTTTACAACTGATAAGACAGAAATTGCCATTATCGAGGTTGGCGGTACTGTCGGTGATATCGAGAGTCAGCCATTTTTAGAGTCTATCCGTCAGTTCCAGCATGAGGTTGGCCGCAACAATTCTATGCTGATTCATGTTACCCTGATCCCGTATCTTTCTGCTTCTCAGGAGCTGAAAACAAAGCCTACACAGGCAAGCGTTAAAGAGCTTCAGGGAATGGGACTTCAGCCAGATGTTATCATGTGCCGCAGCGATTACCCAATGGGCGACCAGATGAAGGCTAAGATCGGTCTGTTCTGTAATGTTCCAGTCAGCCACGTATTAGAAAATTTGAACTGTGACGTATTATATGAGGTTCCGCTTATGCTTGAGGAAGAACATTTAGCAGACGTTGCCTGCGAATGCCTTGGTCTTGATAGTCCAAAACCTGATCTTGACGAGTGGAAAGCTATGGTGGATGCATGGAAGAATCCGACAAGCTCTGTAACCGTTGCTCTTGTCGGAAAGTATACCGCACTTCACGATGCATATATCAGTGTTGTTGAGGCACTTAAGCACGGCGGTGTTGCTCATCATGCAAGTGTAACTATCAAATGGGTTGATTCTGAGCAGGTAACAACTGAGAATGTAGCTGAACAATTAAAGGATGTATCCGGTGTTATCGTTCCTGGCGGCTTTGGTGATCGTGGTATTGAGGGCATGATTACCTCTATCCGCTATGCGCGTGAAAATAACATTCCATTCCTTGGCTTGTGCCTTGGCATGCAGATGGCAATCGTTGAGTTTGCCCGTCATGTTCTTGACATTCGCGATGCACACAGCATTGAGCTTGATCCGCAAACCGCTCATCCAGTTATCCATCTGATGCCAGATCAAAATGGTGTCACTGACATCGGTGGTACATTACGTCTTGGCTCTTATCCATGTATCTTAGGAAAGGACACAAAGGCTTATCAGCTTTACGGCACTGAGAAAATCGCAGAGCGTCATCGTCACCGTTATGAGGTCAACAACGATTACCGTGCTGCCCTCACTTCTCACGGCATGACTCTTTCTGGTATCTCACCAGACGGCCGCATTGTAGAGATGATCGAGCTTCCAAATCATCCGTGGTTTATTGGTACCCAGGCTCATCCAGAATTAAAGTCAAGACCAAATCGCCCACATCCACTGTTTAAGGGCTTCATCGGTGCTGCACTGGAGTATCAGAAAAAGAGCGAAAACTAAGTTATTATTATTCACAGAAAAGTAGTTTTAATAAAGAGCAGTTCATTCAAATTTAAATTGAATATTCGCAAGAAAAAAGAAGAAAGTGGCAGACTTTTGAGTCTGTCTCTTTCTTCTTTTATTATAATTTATGAGTTAAACTGCTTTTACAAATTTTCACACATCATTAATCGTTAACCCAAACAGTCATTTCGCCCTCATTACGATTTGCCCAAGCATAATATGGAATAAATGTAAGCTTTCTCTCACGTCTTCTTACCTGAGAACAATCGTAGTACAGACCATCATCTGCCGGACCATACTCTTCCTCTGCTGTCATGGTAATGCGCACAATACCACCAAGAAGATCTGGAACAAACTCCTCATGAATATCCTTCTTTCCTGCCAGATGAATCATCTGAAGCTCTTCTCCGTTATCATCCTCCTCCAGACAATACACAACTGGGCCCTTCATTACAGCAGTTTTTCCGATATCCTGACGAACCTTCGGATTTGCCTTTACAAATGTAACAGGCATTTCAAATACAAGTGTAATCTCATCACCGTTCTTTACCGGATCCTCCAGATAGCCATAGCCGTTATCTGCATGATAGGATACCTCCATGCCATTCTTCTTTACAGTCATTCCACTGCACCAACCTGGTACACGGAATGCATACTCAAATGCCGCATCTTCCATAGACTCTACACGAACTGAAACTGTTTCTTCCCACGGATATGAGGTAGTTACATGGAGCGTGATTTCTTTTCCATTCACCTCAGTCTTCATATCACTTCCTATAAACAAGTTTTGGTAAACAGTATTTCCCTCTGTCGTGTAAATATATTCACCAAGTGAAGTCATCATTCTAGCTAAGTTTGGAGGGCAGCATGCACACGCAAACCACTTCTGACGTCTCGGTTCTACATGAATGAGTCTCTGATCCTTCTTGACTGCCTTTGGCTTTACTGCCAATGGATTAACATAGAAGAATTTAGTACCGTCAAGAGAAATTCCACTGATAACACCGTTGTACAGTGCCTTTTCCATTACGTCAGCATATACACCATTTGTATCCATTTTCAACATTCTCATTGCAAAGAATACTAGTCCGATTGCTGCACATGTTTCTCCATAGATTTCCTCGTTAGGAAGATCATAGTCAAATGTAAATGCCTCGCCGTAAGTACTTGATCCAATTGAACCAGTAACATACATCTGCCTGCGCACTACGTCGTTCCACAGTGTATGGCACGCCTTCTTTAATGACTCATCGCCTGTTACCCTCGCTACATCTGCCATTCCAGAGTACAGGTAAACGGCACGAACAGCATGACCTACTGCTTCCTTCTGCTCTCTTACCGGCTTATGTGCCTGATAATATCCGTACTGGAACAAGGATTCCTCCCAGTAATACTTATTCTTATACTTCTTCTTTTCCTCAGCGAAATAGTTCGGACTCTGACCTCTCTGATTAATAAAATAAGCTGCTAACTTTAAGTGCTTTGGATCTTTTGTGATCTCATACAGCTTCATAAGCGCCATTTCAAGCACCTCATGACCTGGATAGCCTTTAAGCTTTCCATCCTCCTCACCGAAGGTCTGATCAATCAAATCAACATATTTAATCAGTGCATTTAACAGTTTATCCTTTCCTGTTGCATGGTAGTATGCACATGCTGCCTCAAGAAAATGACCAAGACAATACATTTCATGCGCATCCGCGATATTTGTAAAACGCTTATCCAAACCGTTTATAATAAAATACGTGTCTAAATATCCGTCTGGCTGCTGAGCAGCACATACAAGATCAATGACATCATCAATCGTCTTTTCAAGTTTTTCATCCGGATGCCAGTTTAATGAAAACGCAGATGCCTCAATCCACTTGGCAAGATCACTGTCCTGGAAAACACAGCCATGAAACTCTGCTTTTGCCTTACTTTGATCCAATTCGCCAGAAGTAATTGCAGCTGCTGTCTTAAAATTAGCAATCGCATAGCTTGGCTCTGTATCTGGGAGACGATCATTCAATGCCTCCCACTGATACGGAATTACTTTATCATGCACCGTTTTCATTTTTCCAGACCAGAACGCATCCGTAATTTTTACATTTTTTCCTTTTATTGTCTCCATACTCGTCCTTTCTGCCAGCGTACAGCGGCTTTCATAATTTATTGTTATGCTTTCTTATTTATTATCAGCATCATTACCCTTCGTTCAGAAGAATCTTAATGCTTTCCTGTCCATCTTTTAATGGATATTGCACTGTGTTGCTTCCAAGCATTGTGCCATCTTCAAGTGTTCCCACCATATGCAGCATAGAAATTGTTACCGTTCCGGTCAGCGCACTCTTTCGTGTGTCAAAATACAGTGTCAGCGAATGATCACTCTCGTTATACTTTGCTGCTGTTTTAGCAAGTGTTCCATGATCCAATACAACATGAAGACGCTTATCATTTGACAGATAATGAAACTCTTTTCCTGCCGCATCACTTCTTTTTACAGTCCATATATTATCTTTTTTGCTAAGGTCTGCACCGTATCCTATACGACCAAACAGCGGATCTTCTGCCACAATGCAGGATGCTCCGCGAACTCCGCCACAAAATCCAAGATCAATCTCACAGGAGTAATACCATGAACCGCCTGAATGCGGTTGGTCAAGCCAGGTTTTGCCTTCATACAGCGGTTCAAATCCACCGCCTGCTGCTCCATCGTTTTCTTTTCCTGAAAACCAATATCCATAGTTACTTGCCTCATCTCCTGTATTCATCAATGCATACGAGCTAAGCAGCGATCCATATCCTAAACGGAGCATTTCCCATGGTTCCTTCTCATAATATAATGCATGGCGAAGAATTGAGCATCCACCCATCTGTGACATGTAACTAAGCATATAATGCGTGCTGTTTCCACGATAATCGCTTCCATAACCAAAATATGACGGCTCTAAATATCCACGGCATGCAATGTTGCATTTATGCTGGCTTTCCATAAATTGAACTGCCTTCTCATATGGAATACTCTCTGAAAATGGAGAATCATCCCTCTCAAACACAGCAACTTTTAAACCATCCTCTGCCAACACAAATGTTGACTCAAATCCTGTTGTATCAAATGGATATTCAGATCCAAACACGTCCTTACATTCCGTAACAAAGAATTTAACCTTTCTCATCCAGAATGTTTCAAGACGATCTGCCTGTGCCTTCATACCATTTTCTCTAAGTGCTGCAATAATCTTTGGGATCACACATTCATTGTATAATCCAGTCTTATATGCTGACCAGTCTTCAATCTCAGATGGAATTGTAAACATACCGCATGCCGTTCCATATGCTCGCTTCAAATAGACAATCGGTTCCAACTGAAACTTTAAATTCGGGTAACGCACCGCTGTCAGATACATATTATACCAGGTCAATGCAATATGTGGATAATCGTAAATTCGCCAGATATGAAGCTTTCCTCTCGTACCATCTTCTTTCGAATTGCGAAGAACATGCCAATCAGGAATTCCATATATACCATATGGATATGGCTCTTCTTCTGTCTGCTGCAAACCGCCCCATACAAAGCGGTCAAGATAATGATCCAGTGCTGCAATCTCATCTTGATTTGGAAGCATAGTCTGCTTTGAAGATAGAAATGCTGGCTTTGCTAATCCAGGATCGTCACAGCTGACCTCATAGATACGCCATCCGCCGATAGTATCATAATTGTCTGGTGACAGCTGCACACCTGTCTTGTTATTCCACTCACATAGAAGTCCGTCGTACCACAAAGTTTCGTCCTTTATCTGATGCGATGCTATAAAAGCGGCACGCTTTTCCCAAAGTATCTCGACTGGCTGTGTTGCGAAATAATACAAATATGCCTGTTTTTGTTTTCCATAATAAATGCTTATTGTATGCTCACCAAGCGTCTCAAAAGAGAACTCATAAAAATATTGTTTGGTACCAGACTCACATTCCTTTATCCTAACATATGAAATCGGTTTCTTAGATTCATCGCAAAAAACTTTTACCTCGCTCTGTCCCCAGAAGGATTCGAGGCAAAGCTGCACATTCGTTCCTTGTGGGATAGTATAACCCGGAATGCTGACTGCATGAATCAATCCTTCCTGTGCCATACGTTTTCCTGCTCTAAGAAAATGATCTGCCCATAAATAAGCAAATGAAAATGATGCTGTCTCGCCTGGCTTTAATAAAACGGTGTGCTGCTGTGTACGAAGACGCGCTCCCTTTTTTGCTGCTCTTTCTGCTCTCTTTACTGCAAACGGATACAGCATCGTAAAACCTTTGCCTTCTTCTGTTTCCTTTTGCTCTCTTTCATTTAATTCTGGATTAAACCATTTTTGTACATCATAGTACAAAAGCTGAGTATCTTCCTGCGGTGCAAAGATTAAGCATGGTCCTTCTCCATCTACGCGATAATACGTGCCGTGTGAGCTATTGCCACCAATATGATAATGACCAATCACATTTGGAGATGCGCTTTCACCCCACTTAAATTCTGTGTGACATGCCTGACGAATGCCGACATCACAAAGCGTAATCTCTTTTTCTGATGTATTTATAACCTGTATTTTCTGCGAGAGCTTGTCATATTCTAACTCATAAGAGATTGAAACAGAAATTGTACCGTCGGATGATTTTGCCTGATAGGACAGACCGTTATTCCTGCGAACCACGCCTGACTCATGATATGTCTCCTGATCATTTGCAAAAAATTCAACTATATTTTTATGTACATCTTCATACAATATGCAGATTCCGCCAAATCCGAGCTTTTCATCTGCATACTGCGTCTGATAACTGTCTCCGGTTTGCTTCATTGAAATGATCATGCCTTTTGATATTTGTACGTCAAACTCCGCATTTGTCAAATAGTAGATCTTTCTTTTTTCATTCATATCGCACTCCCTCATCATCCCTTTACTGCACCGATTGTAATACCACTTACAAAATATTTCTGGAAAAACGGATATACACATACAATCGGAATAGTAACAATCATTGTGGTTGCTGCACGAACAGAACTTGTTGTCAGATTCTTCATTGCTTCATATTTTTTCTGGTCATTCATAAGTTTCGATGCCGCCTCACTGTCGAGAAGAATCTTTCTCAAATACATTTGCAATGTATCAAAACGACCACTCGGATTGTAAATATAAACATCAAACCAAGAATTCCAATGACCAACTGCTGTCATAATTGCAAGCGCTGCAATAACTGGCTTACACAGTGGAAGAATAACTTTAAAGAATATACGAACCTCCGATGCACCATCAATTCGCGCAGACTCTGCAAGTGAATCTGGAATTCCTTCAATAAATGAGGAAACAAGAATCATGTTGTATGCAGAAAGCAGTCCCGGAAGCCAATATACAGCAAATGAATCAGTCAAACCAATGGAAGAATACAGCAAATATGTCGGGATCATTCCACCACCAAAATACATTGTAATGATCATTACGATTCGCATGAATTTTCTTCCTGCAAAATGTTTAATTGTTACAATGTAGCCAAGCAGTGCTGTACAGACAATACTTGTGAATGTACCAACTACACAGCGCGCAACTGACATTGCTGCACCCTTTGGAAGGTTTTGACGCTGAAAAATATAAATATAATTCTGTAAGGTAAACTTTCTTGGCCAAAAGGTAATTCCGCCAAGAACGGTATCTGAACCTTCATTTAATGAAATAACTAGCTGATTCCAAAATGGATATACCATACAGAAGGTAAATGCTATCATAAACAGATAAAGAAAAACATCAAACACTCGTGAGCCAACGCTTTGCTTAATACGATTTTGCTTAACAGTATAATTCTTTCTCTTTGTACGCCTCATATGCTTTGACCCCTTTCTTTAGAAAATTCTCATATCCAGTACTTTTCCTGAGATGAAGTTCGTCAGCCATACTAAGAAGAAGCCAAATACAGATTTCATCAAACCTACTGCAGTACCAAACGTATAGTTTCCAAGCTGAATGCCGTATCGGTATACATAAGTATCAATAACCTCATATACTTTTCTTGTACTTGGAGTACCAATCAAAAGCTGCTGCTCAAAGCCAGCATTTAGGATATTTCCTATACCAAGAATAAACAAGACTACTACCGTTGGCATAATACTTGGAATTGTAATATGCCATACCTTTCCAAAACGTCCCAGCCCGTCAACAGCACCGGCCTGATAAAGTTCCTGATCAACACCGGCAATTGCTGAAATATAAATAATTGCAGACCATCCGAGTCCTTTCCAAATATTTGCTGTTGTCAAAAGCCCCCAAAAATAATCTGGATTACTTAAAAAGTTTACTGATTTATCAATTACGCCAAGCTTAAGCAACACCTCATTAATCAGACCCTCACTTCCAAGAAGAGACATCATAATAGAAGCTACTACTACCCAGGATACAAAATAAGGCATATAAGAGATAGTCTGTACGACCTTCTTGAACATCTTATTCTTAATTTCGTTTAATAAAAGTGCAAATATAATTGGACTGACAAAACCGATTGTCAGCGACAATCCACTAATTACAAGTGTATTTCGAATAACCATCTTCCACTCTGGTAATTGGAAGAAACGCTTAAAATTTTCAAGTCCTACAAATTTACTTTGTGAAAGTGACATTCCTGGATACCAATCAAGAAACGCCACGATATTTCCTGCCATAGGAATATAACAAAAGATTACTACCCATATAAGGGCAAGCAGACACAAAAACCAAATTTGTTTCTGCGTATGAAATGATTTTAACAGAGTGCCTTTTTTCTTTTCTACTTTTACATACCGACCTGCATCACCACCCTGTACTGCATGTTTTTTTCTTAGTGCCATAAGCCAGTTCCTCCCGTTCGCTGTTAATCTAAAAGGAGAGGCAGGAAATCCCACCTCTCCCATTCATTTTTCAGCCTTCGTACTTCTCAACGTTAGCCTTGTAGGAATTCTCATAATAATCTGTTAATTCTTCCAGACCCATTGCATTGCAATTATCTCTTGCTGCTTCGAATGCTGCTATACAATCCTCTTCGCTAGCGCTGTTAATAATTTCTGCCCAAGAAGAAGTAATTGTATCGTCAACCATCTGCTTAATTGTTGCAATCGTATCTCTGGAATTAAAGGTTGTCTGATACATTGTAGTATCCTTTGCCGGTGCAGTGTAGTTACCCCAGCAGATATTAATGCCTTCATCCGCAAAACTTCCGTCCTCATTTACTGGCCAATAATCATAAATAGATACACGATCTACTCTCGGATCAATCTTATCAAAAACAGAACGGCCATCACTCTTAAGCCACTGTCCGCAAATTGCTACCCAGTACTCGCAAGCATAATGATTTTTTACAGTATGATATGTAGTATCCTTTGTGTCAACATTCATAATCTCATCATCAAACAGCCATGTACCATCATCATCAATTTTCCATACATTTTCTTCACGTGGTGCACCAAAACCCATAATAAAGGTTCCAAGTTCAGATGCTTCCCAGTTCAAATATTTAACAATACCCTGAATTTCTTCCTCAGTTGCCTTGTCGGTAATAATCATGCGGTAACTTCCCACATAGTTGGAGGTAAGAAGTGAGGTATCTTCCATGCTCATTCCTTCTCCGTGAACAGAAACGTTCGCAAATCTCTTATTCTTATCGTAGTCATCACCTTCCTGTACGGCCCATGTCTGATGTCCACCTACCCACGCATACCACCAAGTTCCAAAATTTCCAAGTACTTGTCCGTTCGCTAACTTAGAAATGTATGTCTCATAATCAACACTTTGATAATCTGGATCAATTAAACCTTCACGATACATCTGATTTACAAGCTTTGCGATCTCGAGACCCTCATCAGTATTCAGCCAATGAGTGAACTCACCTGTCTCCTCATTTAACTTATAACCATTTATAAAGCCGTAAGCACCGAGCATTGCATTTAAAAAGCTCTTGCCCTGATTGTCACTTGTAAACGCGTAAGTCGTCTGTCCGGCATCATTTGTTGGATGATTTGCAAGAATCTTCTTCATAACCTCAATATACTCCTGAGGTGTCTCATACATTTTCTCCTCACCAAGCTCCAGATAATAATCCCAGCGAACACCAAAATCAAGTCCTGCTACATTAGGATTCTCGCCCCAAAGTGTAGAAAGCTTATAAATATGACCTTCATCATCCTTAAGCATATTAATATAATCGCCCATACGTCTTGTCAGATTTGGCATGTCATCAAGATACTCCGTCAAGTCAACAGCCTTGCCCTGTGCGATAAATTTCTCAGCCATATCATCAGGCATATTGGTAATAACAGATGGATAACTATTATCTGCCAACATCAGATTTAAACGTTCAGTCATATCACCTGTCATATACTGCCAGTCAAAGGTTACGTTTAGATTTTCCAGAAGCCACTCGTCCATAACGGCCTTTCCGCCATTTTCATCTGCCAAAAATTCTTCCTGATCACCCTCACCTGCATACACGCTAATGTTAATAGTTTCTTCTGGCTTTTCCCAATTCAAATCTGCTGGATCAACGGTTCCGTTCTCTGCAAATGCTGCTGAAGAAAGTGTTCCAACTGCCATTGCTGCTGCTAAAAATGATGTTGCTACTCGTTTTCCACTCATACTCCAAGTCTCCTTTTTTTCTTATTATGTTAAGTCTCATTGCCTACGCCGGTAAGACTCTCGTTCTACTAATGTACATTCCAAAAGAATTCTCTTTTTTTCTAATACTCCATGTTCAATTTTTGTGATCAGTGCTGCCGCTGATTCTCTTCCAATTTCATCAAGTGGCACATGCACTGTTGTCAGTGATGGATTTGAAAACCAGCCATATTCAGAATCATCAAATCCAATTACTCCTATGTCATCTGGTACTTGCAATCCACAATCCCGGATCTGTCTAATTGCACCAAGTGCCATTAAATCATTCATTGCATAAATTGCTTTTACTGGATAACCTGATTTTAAAATATCTCTACAAGCCTGCAGGCCACTTTCAAACTCCCAATTGCCATTTTGCCGCAGTTTTAAATTCATAGAAATTCCAGCATCTGCATATGCTTCTTCTACACCAGCCATACGTTGTCCAGCGGGAGCTGACTGAATCGGTCCTCCAATAATTGCAATTTCTTCACCGTAACACGTCAAAAGCATCTGTGTAATCTTCTTTGAGATCTCTCTATTATCATATCCCACTTGCACATCATCTGCATTCTCTGTTGTACAATATGCATATACAAGTGGAATATCTGTCTCGATCAATCCCTTCACGTCTCGATCATGCATTCCAATAAAAATTACACCATCTACACGAACGGCCTGCAATCGCTGCAATTCCTTACTAATCACCCCTCTATACTTATAAATGCTGTCATAATCCGTCTTGATTTTATCCTTTAAACCAAGGTCAGATAAAATAACGCTGTATCCATTTTGTTGTGCATAATGTGTAACACCCTGCACAATACTCCCTGTTTGCCATACAGAGAGATCTTCTGTCATCACACCTATGATGCTTGACTTACTGCTTCTGAGTGCTTTAGCTACAGTATTCGGCTGATAGTTCACTTCCTTTATAATACTTCTAATCCTAGCTGCCACCTCAGGGCTTACCTTATTGTCTCTGTGATTCAGTACGTGAGATACAGTAGCAACAGACACACCTGCCATCCCTGCTATATCTTTTAACGTCATATTTTCTCCTTTTAGTTAATCGTTTAACCAGTTCAGCATTTAAAAAATCACCTCCATTTTTTACTGCTTCTGGTTTTTTTATAATTGTTTACAAAATCAACTCGTTACTTTATGTCATTGATATTACTCCATATCAGCCTTCATGTCAAGTGTTTTCTAATTATTTTTTTATATTATTTTTATATTCCTATCTTTTTCGTTTGTATTGTATAAATAGTATGATTATTCAATACAATAAACTCTGTTCATTTTTAGTATACTCTTTTTGCGCTAAGTTAAACGATTAAATACCACTTTTTTAAAATACCCGACATTTTAGAACCATATATTTTCTAAAATGCCGGGAATATCAATATCTATTTTTTCTTCAATTAACTGTCAGCACCGCTATTCCTCTTCATCATTTGCCCAGAAAAGCGCACAGCGAACTGCCTTTTTCCAGCCCTTTAGCTTTTGCTTTCTCTTTGTCTCTCCTATTGACGGCATAAATGAGCGCTGCAGCTGCCAATTAGCACGAATCTCTTCTTTATTCTTCCAATATCTTGTTGCAAGGCCTGCCAGGTAAGCTGCACCTAGTGCTGTTGTCTCGATACATCCTGGGCGATCTACCTGTGCATCAAGAATATCTGCCTGAAACTGCAGAAGGAAATTATTTGCACTTGCACCGCCATCTGCCTTTAATATCTCAATTGTATAACCGCTGTCCTGCTCCATTGCTTCAAGCACATCATGTACCTGATACGCAAGTGATTCAACGGCTGCGCGCACAAAATGAGCACGGCTTACACCTCTTGTCAGTCCTACAAACGTACCTCTTGCATATTGATTCCAATATGGTGCACCAAGTCCTGTGAATGCCGGCACCAGATAAGAACCTGCCGTATCCTCAACAGACTGACATAAGCTTTCTGTCTCAGAAGCACTTCTAATCATCCAAAGCTCATCACGAAGCCATTGAATTGTCGCTCCTGCAACAAACACACTTCCCTCAAGCGCATACTGCACTTCACCCGGCGAACCTGCTGCAATTGTTGTGACAAGTCCATGATCAGAGCTTACCGGCTCTGCACCTGTATTCATCAAAAGAAAGCATCCTGTTCCGTATGTATTCTTTACATCACCAGGTTCAAAACAGCACTGACCAAAAAGTGCTGCCTGCTGGTCTCCCGCAATTCCCGCAATCGGAATAGCACCACCTGTAACCTCTGGATCTGTTTTTCCGTAAATGCAGCTGCTTGGAAGAACCTTTGGAAGCATAGATTGCGGAATATTAAAGTATTCCAAAAGTTCCTTATCCCACTCCAGCGTATGAATGTTAAACAACATTGTTCTTGATGCGTTTGTGTAATCTGTTGCATGTACAGCGCCGCCTGTCAGTTTCCATACAAGCCAGCAATCAACCGTTCCAAAAAGAAGCTCGCCCTCCTGTGCACGCTTTCTGGCTCCTGGCACCTGATCTAAGATCCATTCAATTTTTGTTGCTGAAAAATAAGCATCTGGAACTAATCCTGTTTTTTCACGAACCTTTTGCGTCATACCATCTGCTCTTAGACGATCAATTCGCTCACTTGTACGGCGGCACTGCCATACAATTGCCGGATAAATTGGACGACCTGTCTTTTTATCCCAAATGATCGTAGTCTCTCGCTGATTCGTAATGCCGATTGCATGAATCTGCTCAGGAAGCGCTGCTATTTTATTCATTGCCTCTGATAATACACTCACCTGTGATGCCCAAATTTCCATCGGGTCATGCTCTACCCAGCCTGGCTTTGGATAATGCTGCTCAAATTCCTTTTGAGCAACACTGCAGATATTTCCCTTTCGGTCAAATAAAATGCAGCGAGAGCTAGTTGTTCCCTGATCCAGCGCCATCATGTATTTTTCCATTGCCATTGTATATCCTCCTAGTTAAATCTTTCATAGATTTACCGTCTATTTTTGTGGTAATGCTATACTATTTTCATTAATTATTCTTTCAATTTCCGCAATACTTTTTTTCGTTGCCAATGAAATCTGTTCTAAAGTAAAATTATTTTTATACATATTTATTACAATCTTCATTTCAGTATCGTCTACAATTCCCTGACTCAGATTACACATAACATTCACATCCTTTCTTAAATCTTCCGTAAGTGGAATTCCATATTCTTTTTCAATGATTTCAAATTTTTCATTTCTCTCCCAGCATATCATCTTTTACAAGATGAATATGACTCATGGTATTACCTGACATATTCATGCAAATCCAAATACTAAAAACCCTTTTTATATCATCATAATTCGACTTAACAAAATCCCTTTCCTTTTGGGATGATATAAGACGACTGACATAAAAAACTGATCTATTTATTATTTTATACGCAATAGGTTCTGCTTTTTGAGCTTCTATGTTTACAATAATTTGCGAAATTCCATCCTTCATGCGTACATAAAAAATAATATCAAATCGAATCATCCCTTCATTTATCTCAACGTCTTCTGTATTCATTTCCTTTATTTTCTGACCTGATTGACTAGATTTCATCATATTTGTCATTCCAGGCTCTATCGGAACAGTTCCTATCTTTGGTTCTCCTTCTATATATGATACAACTTCTTCTGGCTTCATCTCCTTAAACTCATCAACAGTCCTGACTAATATATGTGCCAATATATTTTTCTGCGCCAACAAACGTTTTGCACTAGTATCATACTGTGCTTTTCCATCTGTTGCTATTATTACATTCTTTACTTCCGTATTCAAATCGTCTCCTTTCTATTTCTCTCTCATCACCAAAACCATATTCTTCTCATTTATATTTTCCTACAAATATTTTATATATTATCGTATAGCATTATTATAAATGAGTTCTTTCATAGAAGCAAGTCAATTTTCAAAGCTTATAAAAAAGAGATTACCTTTATACGATGTGGTAATCTCTTTCTATTTTATTTTTTTAGTTTTGGATGGCTGACTAACGATGCAATATATCCAAATACAATCGCTGCACAGATACCCGCTGAGCTGGCAGTCAGTCCGCCCTTAAAGATGCCAAGCAATCCTTCCTCATCGACTGCTTTTTTGACACCTTTCCAGAGCGTATTGCCAAAACCAAGAAGCGGCACACTTGCCCCTGCTCCTGCCCACTCTTTAAATGGCTCATAAATGCCGAATGCACCTAAAACTACTCCTGTAACCACAAGAATAACCATAATTCGACCTGGCATCAGCTTTGTCTTGTCCATCAGAAGCTGTGAAAGCGCACAGATCGTGCCACCGACTGCAAATGCAATTAGATATTCCTGCATGATTTGCCTCCTTCTGCTAATGACATAGTCTTTTGTTTCTTCTCAAAACGTTCATCGAATGAGTCAAGCGCTTCGATGACTACTGCATGTGCAATGCCTGGAATGCTTGCACCTTCATTAAATGAAATCTTTGACAAAAGCGCGCCTGTCGGAACAAAAAGCACACGTTTCCAGATCTTTTTTTGAATCTGAGGCAAGATATACGAAGCCAATATCACAGCACTGCAGCCACATCCGCTTCCACCTGCGTGAACATCCTGCTCTTTTCGTTTAAAGATTTCCAGTCCACAGTCCATATGACGATCAGAAATATCAATCTTTTTTTCGCGAAGCAAATCAATTAATAGTTTACTACCTATCTGGCTAAGATCGCCTGTAATGATCTTGTCGTAATCGCTTGGTTTTGTCTTAAAATCTTCAAAATGCTGCACAATCGTATCACATGCGGCAGGAGCCATCGCCGCACCCATATTCATTGAATCTGTTATTCCATAGTCTACGATTTTTCCTGTCGTTACTCCTGTGATTTTGGCAAGTGGAATGTCGAGTTGGGTTGTAGTGTGTGTCTGAACACTTTCAAGTACAACAGCTCCTGAACCTGTTACAGTCCATTCTGCACTGAGTGGTCTCTGGTTTCCATAATCAGATGGGAAGCGAAACTGCCTCTCTGCAGAGGCATAATGGCTGCTTGTCACACAAAGTACATGATCTGCATATCCTGCATTCACAAACATAGCACCCGTTGAAAGTGTAAGCCCCATTGTAGAACAAGCACCATACATGCCAATTGTCGGGCAGTTTAGTTCACTAATTCCAAAACTGCTTGCGATACACTGGCCAAGCAAATCACCTGCAAATACATAGCGAATCTGCTTCGGCAAAAGATGTGCCTTCTCAATTACTTTCTTTACGGCTCGCTTTTGAAGCTCACTCTCTGCCTGTTCCCAATTATCCTGTCCACACTTTCCGTCAGGATCAATTTCATCAAATAGTGCACCAAATGGCCCCTCTGCCTCTTTTGGGCCAACAACAGAGGCCGCCTGCAGAATGCGGGGCGGCCTCTCAAAACGTATACTTGCTGTTCCTGTCTGCATAATCACTCCTTGTTATGGATATAGTTTTCATTTCAAAACTACTTTGCCCAAGCGGTAGGTTCTTTATGCATTCCTATAACTTTTCTTTGTGTTATCAAGATCTATCATTATGTTCATGTTAGCGTATTATAACAATTTTTATTATTCAGCATAATTCACATAGCATGCTGCACCAACAATAGCCTTTGTATAATAGCCACCTATATTCTCAAATGTAATTACATTAAACGGCAAAAAAGTTACCGTGACATCATTACCTTCAAATACATTAGGAAGTTCTCCTAAGTAATATACACAATAGTCATAACCCGAATAATCTTCAATCTGTACATATGTCAATGTCTTTCCACTTTCTTCTAACTCTTGACAATCAACGACTTCACCAAATACATACATAAGACGGTCGGAATATTTAAATGGATTTTTCGCTACATGTGCATAGTCCATGCTAAAATCAATATGATCACTTATGGCTCCAGTATTAGAAGAATTTCCTGGAAAGAACTGTGGATTATCATTTATAAAAGCAATTGCATCATCTGAGATATCAAATTCCATTGTGTCTGCAATTGCTTCATACGTAGCAGCTTTTGTCGTTGTCTTGCTTGAATTATCCTTGCTTGTTGTCTTTGAAATTCTACCTATAACATCTGCCATCAAAACTGCAATAATAACAATAACTACCAATGGTACCCACTCTTTTTTCAAAACCTTCTGAATTGCAGAATTAATCTTGAACGAAGTATTCTTTCCCTCATTCATCGTCTGTGATTTCCCCTGCTCTTTTTCTATTTTTGCACCACAATTTGTACAAAACACATCTCCCTCTTTTACCTTATTTCCACACTTAGGACATATCATCTTTCTTTCCTCCTTTTGTAAGCTGCATTTTTCGCCATTCAATCATTTTCTTTAATTTGCATCTGGCATAAATTTTCTATAAAGACCTGCTATTACCAAAACAATCGTCGCAGCAATCATCAGATAATAGCCGCTTTCTTTTTGCATTAGATAGCCAAATTCCTCTTCATTTATAGCATTCGAAAAATTGATTACCTCTATTATCGTCAACGTTCCTGCTGCTATACTTGTAAACATAACACCAGTATCTTTTCCTTTTAAGCCTAATATTAGTGCAATAATTCCAATACCTAAAAAGAAAATCCCATCGCCTCCAATCAATGACTCTGTCGATGCAACACCAAATACTGTTACTTTCACATATGGTAAAAATGGACAGATAATCATTAATATGCTGCTTACAACTGCAATCCAATTTGTTTTCGCATTTGTCAATGTACTCCAACTAAAGTTGTAGGAATTTCCTTCCCATTTGCCACTTGACTGCTTTTCTTTTTCCTGCTGCTGATATGTATGAGTATTTTGATTTCCATTCACATCCTGAACAACGCCAAATTGCGCCTGTACCTCATAAGCAATCGTTCCCATTGCACCAAGCATTTCTTTATAATACTTATAATATACTGAGCTACGCATTAAAATGATAGAGGCCATTCGTTTTAGGGATGCATCCCATCGAATACAAAATGTAGAATCAAAGTTCAATATCACTGTATAGCTAAAATCATTTATTATAATTACTGCTTGATTCTTCTCATTTCTGCTTATAGAAATTCCATATTTTGAAAACATAACTGGCTGAAGTTTTTCAAATATTCTTTCATCTGTCATTTCAGAATTTGCCCAGAATTTCAATCTTCTCAAACGATACATACGATACTCTGTTACACATCCATCAATTACACAAGTTAATGGAAGACCAATGAGTCCAATTGCCAAAAATACTTCATTAAAAACTCCTATACCAATACAAATCAAAAATATCGGATAAAAATTTTTTATTTTTTTCATTTGGTTCTCAAGTGGCTGTGGATTTAAAACATATCTCGCCTGATCAGTTTCCTCTTCTCCTCCGTCAAATCCTCGAAACCACATATGAGTAATAAAATACAAAAATTTAGAAAACATTTGCTTGATATCGTTTTCATTAAGCCTTGCTTTTGCATTAGCACGACCATTCATGTTTTCTGTACTTTGATTCGTATCTTCCACTTCTTTTTCTACAAGCAAAATTCCACATTTACCGCAAAATCGATCATTCGGTTTACCCTGCATCCCACATTTCGGACATACCATTCTTTTAACCATATGTTTTCTCCTTCTTTCTACTAATCTACTATAACACTATAAGTCCCCAAGGTTTCTCGATCTGTTTTTCCGTATAATACACGATTAGATTTTGAGAATCCTTATAATTTCCTGATGACTGAAACGTTGTGATTGCCTCTGAAAAACTACCCTCTACTGCCGCTGCATTTGCACTCGCATAAAGCGATAACTGTGAAGAGTCCTCGTAGCTTGAAATTTCCCTCAACTTTTTTACTGCCTAACTGTATTGTCCTTTGTTAATCAGTTTCGGCGCTGATGAATACTTTTTCGTCGTTGATTCCTTGCATCCACACATTCCTGCTGCTATCATTGCTAGCCTTAGAAGGATATTGATATGTCTTCTTTTCATATCTTGGCCTCTCTTTTTGTTTATTCACTATAATAGTCCCGATAATATTTTTATAAATATTATATGCTATCTCTATAATATCATCCACCTGCAAAAAGTCAATCAATTTCCTTTACAACTTCCATTATAGAATACAAAGATGTCACTCATTGTCATTGTAGAAAAAAAGTACAAAAAAACACATTGCAACTACTCTATAACCTGCAATGTGTTTTTCTATCATATTATTCTCAATAAATTTTATTTCACTAACTCATTGATTCCGCTTCATTTAAATTATAATTACGCAAACAATTCTTTCACCATTGCGACATCGAAAGTAACATTTTCCACTTTGTTGACCTCGATGCGATACAGTGCATTTGCAGCGATATGCTCTGCTGCCTGCTCTAAATCACGGATACCTGTTGTATGTGCGTAAAGATCAACAACTGCCTCAACTGCTTCTGGTGTGACGATGCACTCACCCTCACGAAGACCCATGCGGCGCAGTACCTTAGGCAAGGAGAATTTTGTGAAAATAATCTTCTTCTCTTCCTTTGTGTAGTCTGGGATGTCGATCACGGCAAAACGAGACATAAGTGGAGCACTGATCTGATCCTTATTATTGGCAGTTGCAATAGGGTAAACGCCGCCAGTCGGAACCATACACTCCATATAGTTATCAGTAAATCCAAGATTATCAAGAAGTGTCAAAAGTACATCGGCAGGGTTGCCGCTGCCCTTACTTGATGCTGCTTTGTCAAGCTCGTTGATGATGAATACAAGATTTGATTCACGCGCTGCTGAGAAAGCTTCCATGATAATACCTGGTTTTGCATTTGCGTAGATACGTGAGCTTCCAGTTAACTGCTCTGGATCGTTGATGGAACTCATATCGAGTGTGGTCCACGGCAGCTTCAGGATTCTGGCAACTGCATAGGCAATCTGAGATTTTCCAGTACCAGCCGGTCCTACAAGCAAAAGACCATATGCCGGAAGTGTGTGTGTACGGTTAATCTGAATGATAGTCTCTATAATTCTTTGCTTTACGCGCTCCATGCCGTAAAGTTCTTCGTCAAGCACCTGACGGGCATACTCTGGATCAATTGCCTCAAAATAATTGCTCTTCCACTGGATATTCATCATAATAGAAAGCGCACGCTGCGCATGGCGCTTCTCCTCTGGGGAAACCTCGTGAGAACGCGCTACAGCCAGATTTCGTCTCGCCCACAGACGAATATTGTCTGGAAGTGTCTTTCCAGCACATGTCAAAAAGTCTGTAATGCTCTGAAGGCTAGTGATCTTCATGTCATCGCCAAGCTCTTCTTTATCTTCATCTTCAGCCTCTTCTGCTGGTGCATCGCTTGCAAGCAGACGGTCAATCATAAACTGTAAGAAACCATCCTCTGCTGAAAGCTTTGTACCGCCGCCAAATGCGATCTCACGAATCTTATAAACTGCATATCCTTCTGCTGTATTTTCTCCTGACAAACGCACATTAATATGGTTGTCGCCAAGCCAACGCACAAGTCCGACAAAACGTGAATCTACCTTCAAAATATCAGCGGTATAGGATTCTTTTGAATTTTCCTCTTTAAATTCAAATGCTGTTCTCTTTGTCGGATTGGTAAAAAATCCAGCGGAATGATGCGCATGCTCTTTGTCTTTATTATCTAGAACAAAAATTGGATGCTCTGGTGTAGAGATCTCTTCGTTAGAACGAAATGTCGTATATGTACACTCCGGATTAACCTTTTCTTCTGTCTGGTTACTGAAATCAAAAACTCTCATTTTCTTCCTCGCTTATTTGATGTCGTTGTTGATGATTCCAATCTACAGCCATATTTTAACAGCAGGCTACCTATTGGCTTCGTCATGGTTTCAGTATAGCGCATCTGCACGCTTCGGTCAATTACAAAACAAAAGTCAAACTCGTTTTGCACCCATGTGGCACTGCGTCTACAATTTGCATCGTGCCTTTATGAGCACTCACGATTTGCTGTACGATCAAAAGTCCTAATCCATGCCGCAAATCCAGACGCTCGTCTGTGCTTTCCATATAATGTGGCTTTTTTTCTAACTCGCATCGTTTCTCAGGTGAGATCCCGATGCCATCGTCTGTAACAGAGAGGATAAGACAATTCTTCGCATATTTTTTTGTGCACTCCAGCGCAAGATAAATTTTGCAGCCACCTGGATTATGCTTGATACTGTTTTGCACAAGATTACTGATTGCACGCAAAATTAAACGAACATCCCCTTCCAAAACTGCATTTTCAGCATTCTCTGCAATTTCAATTTCGATCGTATAGGTATCTGAAATGCCAGAATTAAGTAGTTCCGCTGCGTAAGAACGGATAAGCTTTGATAAGCGAATGACTTCCAGATGAAGCGGCTGCATTTCATATTCTAACTGCGATACCAAATTTAAGTCCTGTACAAGCTCTTTGATCTTCACGCTTTGATTTCGCACAATCTCGGCTTGCTCCTTGATTGATGCACTAGCCTCTTTGCTCTGTGCAATACGCTCTGCATATCCCATAATCATGGAAAGCGGTGTGCGAATATCATGAGAAACACCGCTAATCCAGTTGGCTCTCGCCTCATTTTGTTTACTTAAAATGTTTGATGCCTTATTTACACTTTCTGCAATTTCAGCCAGTTCTCCATCCACATGAAGGGAAATTGCCTTGCCATCCGATAGTTTTTCCACTGCCGCTACAATCGGTTCTGTGTTTCGAATGATTTTGCGCCTTGAGCAATAATACGCAATAAACAAGCATATAAGATCCGTTCCCAGCATTCCCATAAGAAAAAGCGGAAGTCTCTGAATTGCCGCGATTGAATAATAATTACTGGTTAACTTCATATAGCTGTTTTTCGGATAGCCTAGTACCAAAAGACCATCGGCCGTATTCCAGACAAAAACAGGATAATCAGCCAAATACCCCTTGGAAAATAATGCAACATCCTGAATCGTATAGCTTTGCGGAATCTCAGCAGGCAAGTCAAATGCCCAAAAGCAATTGCCATCAGGCGTCAGATACAGCGCCCAAATATTTTGCTCACGCAATCTTTGTGCTGCCTCCTCTGATAAGGCATCATGAGTTACCGAAGCGGCAGTTCGCTCCAACATTGTTCGAGGAGACGCGGCTCCATAATCTTCTGTCACAGTTTTATGAAATGCGACAACAAAAATTATTAAATTGATAAATAACAGAAGTAGAATAAATGCGGCAAACGATGCCAGATATTTTGAAATATATGCGCCAAATGATTTCATGATCTCTGACCTCACTTTCGCATAATCAATTTGTAGCCCAAGCCCTTAATCGTAATCAACGACTTTGGATTTGACGGATCCGTTTCGATCTTTTCTCGTACACGCCGCACATGGGCATTCAAACTATTTTCATAGCCAAATGGATTGTCGCCCCATAGTGCTTCGCAAAGCGCATCAACGGTAATAATTTTTCCTTCATTGCGGGCAAGTGTTTTTAACAGCATGTGTTCCTTTGCCGTTAAAAAGAAAATCTCGTTTCCTTTGTAGACTTCTGCTCTATCAAAATCTACCGTGCATCCATCCAGCACAACCAGTGGATTGTCTTCCTTATAAGAGCGACGCAGTACTGCATAAATGCGAAGTATCAATTCCTGCGGCAAGAACGGTTTTACAATATAATCATCTGCTCCAAGCCCCAGCCCGGCAAGTTTGTCCGCTGCCTCATCCTTCGCAGTCAAAAAGATGATCGGCACATCAGTAAATGAGCGAAGCTGCTGCATCAAAGAAAAACCATCTTTATCTGGCAGCATCACATCCAAAACGATCAAATCGGGCTTTTCTTTTTTTGCCTCTGCAACCGCTTCTTTCCCCGTAGTAGCCGTAAGAATTTTTTGAAAACCAGCATCTTTTAAAATATCGGATAGCATTTTCAGCAAATCCGGCTCGTCATCCACAAGCAAAAGTGTTTTCATGTATAAAAATGAATTGTCCATCGTGTTCCCTCCAACTACAACCATATGTATCGTTATAGCTATCATTACAGCTACAATCATAATCACAACTATAGTTATGGCTGCAACCACAACCAGCGATAGTATATCACAGAGAATCTCATCTGAGGGGCATATCTCAAAAAAGTAAGGTAAAAGTAAGGACGTGAGAAGATTATTGTCAGGTTCACATTGTATGATAGAAGCATCGAAAAAACCACACTTATCTATCAGGAGGAGATGTTCTTATGAACTATGTTACAAATCGCGCTACCGATCATACTACAGACTGCATTATCACCACCGAACAGTTGACAAAGAAATACAAAAACTTCACTTCTGTCAACAATGTTTCGCTTCACATCCGCAAAGGCAGTATCTATGGTTTTCTCGGTCCGAATGGGGCTGGAAAATCTACCACGATGAAAATGCTTTTGGGCCTGACCAAGCCGACATCTGGCAGCTTTACCATTGACGGAAAACACTTTCCAGCTGACCGCCTTGCAATCTTAAAGGAGATTGGTTCCTTTATCGAATCGCCCTCGTTTTATTCCAATCTGACAGGACGAGAAAATCTTGATATTATTCGTAGAATTTTAAAACTGCCGAAAAGTACTGTGGACGAGGCTTTAGAATTAGTTGGTCTAACTGAATTTGGTGACCGACTGGCAAAAAAATATTCACTTGGTATGAAGCAGCGTCTTGGTCTTGCTGGTGCTTTGCTTGGCCGACCGCCTATTCTGATTTTAGATGAGCCGACCAATGGTCTTGACCCATCCGGTATCCATGAAATTCGCAATCTCGTAAAATCTCTGCCCACGCTTTATGATTGTACCGTCTTAATCTCATCCCATATGTTATCCGAGATTGAGTTGATGGCAAATGACATTGGCATTCTCAATCATGGCCGACTATTATTTGAAGGCAGCCTAGATGAACTGCGGCGAAACGCCTTGCAGGCTGGATTTGCAGCTGACAATCTAGAAGAAATGTTCCTCTCAATGATTGACAATGACAATACCACCAGAAAGCAGAGGGCAAAGCTATGAGTCTTCTTACAATCGAACTTCAAAAAGAAAAACGAACCGGTGTGATTCCCGTACTGATTGTCGTTGGCATTTTAGGTGCCGCTTATGCCCTTGTCAATTTCTTTGTGAGGAAAAACACACTTTTATCTCTGCCGCTTGCCCCGATGGATGTTTTACTGACCCAGCTTTATGGTACGCTTCTGATTTTAAATATGTTTGGCATCATCGTTGCCACCTGTATGATTTACAATATGGAATTTAAAGGAAATGCCGTAAAAAAATTATATATGCTGCCTGTAAGCGTCCCCAAAATGTACCTGTACAAATTTTTGATTCTAACAATTCTGCTTTTGATTGCAATCACTTTGCAAAATCTTGCACTTATAAAAATTGGCATGACCGATTTGCCGCAGGGTACATTTGAGTTGCCGACACTTATTCTGTTCGCCGCCTATTCGTTTATCACCTCTATGCCGGTATTATCTTTCTTGCTGCTGATTTCCTCGCGCTTTGAAAATATGTGGATTCCTCTTGGCATCGGTGTCGCTGGCTTTTTAAGCGGAATGGCACTGGCAAATTCCGATCTTGCCATTTTGATGTTTCATCCTTTTGTTGTCATGTTAAAACCTGCGGTTGCGATGAGCGCCCAACCTGACAAATCAATTGCTCTTGTTGCTCTCACAGAAACCGTTCTGTTTCTTGCCATCGGTTTGGGACTGGCAAACTATACGCACTACGAATAAGGAGGATGTTGAAATGAGTGAAATAAATAAAATAAGTAAAATGAGCTTTTCAGAATTGCTCAAAATTGAATTTATGAAATGCAAGCGTTCCAAAATCGTACCCCTGATTTTTATTGCCCCTTTGCTTGTGGTTTCTTCTGGAATTGCAAATTTAAGCAGCTATTTCACACCAGAATATACAAATGCATGGTCCGCTATGTTCATTCAAAGCGCACTTGTTTACGCATATTATCTGTTGCCCTTTAGCATGATCGTCGTCTGCGTCATGATTGCAAGCCGTGAAACTGGAAATAATGGGATTCTAAAAATGTTAGCGCTACCTGTTAGCCGCTATGCGCTTTCCGCAGTCAAATTTTGTGTACTAATTTTTTATCTTTTTATGGAAATGGTTGTCTTTCTTGCTGTGTTTGTCATTGGCGGATTGATTGCAACTAAGACAATGGGCGTAACCGAAACTTTGCCTATTTTTTATTTATTGAAATGGTGCTTCTCCCTTTTTCTTACAATGCTTCCTTGTATTGGGACAATGTGGGCCATTACTGTCCTTTTTGAGAAACCACTGCTATCGGTGGGCCTTAATCTGCTTCTTGTCATTCCAGGTGTTTTGGTTGCAAATACGCCTCTTTGGATTGCTTATCCTTATTGCTACAGCGGCTATTTGGTCTCCTGCTCACTACACGATTTTACAGCAGAAGCTTCGGATGCTGCATTTTCTCTGTTTCCATTTTTGCCTTGCGCGGTTCTTGTCTTTTGTCTGGTGTTTGCGCTGGCGATCACGCAATTCGGCAGAAAAGAGATGAAATAAAATAAAATCGAATAAAACCATGCTTTTACGCATACTACTACAATAATAAATCTGCGCAAAGGCATGGTCCCTCTATGAAAATTCGATGGAAAACACTATTTGTCTGTATCCTAATTCCACTTGCAGTTGGCAGCCTATCCGCTCTTATAACCCGAAATGGCATGGAAGCTTTTGCTCTAGTAAATAAGCCCGCCCTAGCACCACCGAATTGGCTATTCCCTATTGTGTGGACACTATTGTATACACTAATGGGATTTGCATCTTATCTTATTTACACATCAAAACGCCCCAGTCAACAGGCATTGGCCGCATACGGGCTTCAACTCATTGTCAATTTCTTTTGGTCCATTTTCTTCTTTAACCTGCAATGGTATTTATTCTCTTTTATTTGGCTAGTTCTGCTATGGCTTTTGATTTTATACACAATAAAACAATTCTATCCGATCTCAAAGCCTGCAAGCTACTTATTGATTCCTTACCTATTGTGGGTCACATTTGCAGGATATCTCAATTACACTATTTATCTATGGCAACCACAAGCATCATACCACCAATTCGCCATACTTCATTTACATTTCCAGTGACAATGCCCTTGTTTACGATTGCTGCTGTCAGCGTGGGAATATATAATGTTCCCAACACCTGCGCAAACAGCAGAAAAATCATAAAAATCGCGCGCCCCTTATAGGGACGCAAATACTTTAATAGTTTGAACATACAATTTACATTTCCTTTCTGCTATAAGAAACTTTTAATGTGCGTCTTTGGGACGATGAATTTTTTCAACTGCTGCTTTCAACGCATTTGCATGTTTTTGTAAAAGCGGCAGCAGCAAATCCTGCTCCTCCTGTGTCAGAGCTGAAAATGCCTCCTTTTCCGCCTCCGTCAACGGGACTGCAATTTCTTCCATAATCTTTTCTCCTGCTTCTGTCAGGTGAATATACTTGTTTTTCTTATTTCCCGGCTGACAGATCAACGTAATAAAACCTTTTTTCTCCATGTTTTTGATGGTGGTATGAATCGTTTGCAAACTATAATACCATTGGCGGCAAATGTCTGTTTGCAAATAATCTCCATTGTGTTCAAATAGCGCATAGAGAACCCAAAGCTCTGCATCGGTAATACCAAACGAGCCAGCATAGCTGTCGTAAATATCATCAATCATTTCGTAAACCTGATTGACGGCTTCCAATTTTTGATTCAATCTTGGATTCAGTTTTGAATTCTGATTTCGATTCTGTTCCTCAATTTGTTTCATAGTTTGTTTCATAATTGTCCTCCTTAAACAAGAATACTCCGAAATCGTAGTTTTTACTATACTACGATTTCGGAGTATTTTCAATGACTGTTCTGTTATTTAATAAATTCTTAAAAAAACGTTTTTACCAATTGTCGTTAATCGGCCGTGCTGCCAACCCAATCCGAATGAAATGTTGTCATGCACTCGGTATCTCCATCCACAGACTTCGATACAAGAAGTCCTTTTTTGATATCCTTTAAGGTTTGCTCGTACTCATCAATATACTGATCGGTCAATTCTTGTGTCCACAAGAAAGTTCCTTCGCTGGTTTTAACCCTTGTATGCTCATCTGCCATTTCCTGAAGTGTTTTCTTTTCCTGTTCCAGCCACACCTTGTACTCATCATAAGTCCACCACTCATAGTTGATTGCAGGATAACTGCTATTATACGCTTCTTCCGATACCCAGGTTGCGCCATTGTCTTCACTGACAAAGCTCTTTCCACTCGTCTTATCCTTGTAGCTCATGACACCATCTGAATCATCCGTCGTCGATACAACCATTTCTTTCGATATGGATTTCGTTGCCTTACTTGCTGATGAATCCAGTGTACGAGCCTCTGCAGTCCCATTCATCTGACCTGCTGCTCCCATTCCCATCAATGCTGTCAGGGCCAAAGCCCCCATTGTCTTTGCTTTTCCCATTTTCTTTTACCTCACTTTTAAAATTATAGCTGCCCTTTTCAGGACAGCTAAAGAATAGCAAAAGAATTTGAATCGTATTTGCAGGAAATATGAAGTTTAAATGGAGTCGCTATCACTTCTTCTTTGCGGCATTTTAAACCAAAACAACACACCTCTGTCTGAATTTTTGATTCCATATTTTGCATGGTGCAAATCCATGATTTTGCGAACAATATAAAGACCTAATCCAGTCCCTCCTGTGTTACGATTGCGTGAGGCATCCACTCTATAAAACGCTTCAAACAAATGAGAAATTTCCTCCTCCGGAATCGTAACACCTGTATTTTCTATTTTACAAAAAACGATATTCGTATTTTTCTCATTTGATAATGATATATTGATTTCCTCGCCATTTGGTGAATAACGAATGGCATTTATCAATATATTTTGAAGAGCTCGTTCCATCTGCGCAGAATCAACTTCGCACAAAAGCTTGTCTGGAATGTCTACCGTAAGCGATAGTTCTTTTTCAGACAATAATTCGGTCACATCCGCTATCTGTACCCGAAAAAGCTCTGCCAAATCAATCATTTTATATTCCGATTTCTGACTTTCATCTGTTTTCGATAGATACAATAATTCCTTCACCAATGTTTCCATCTTCTCAACAACAGCCAACGATCGTTCCATATACACTTCCCGATTTTCATATCCTTTGACCTTGTTAAGCATTCCCGTTAAATGACCTTTTAAAATGGTCAAAGGTGTTTTTAACTCATGTGATGCCGCTGAGAAAAATTCACGTTGCTTTTGTTCCAGTTCTCGCTGTTTTGAGATTTCAACTTTTAACTCGATATTGCTTTCTTTTAATTTTATAATGTAGCGTGAATAAATGCCAGAGCATACGATTGATATAAGAAAAATCCCAAAAATAACAAGTGGAATGGTTTGCCAGATTGCTTCTGTCGCTTGATTGATAGATACCGTATCCCCCTGAACACAAAGAGTATATTCACTGCCAAATAAAGTAAACGGATAGCCAATCTCCGATAATAGCTCGTCATTATCTGTTGTAACTATGATAGTATCCGTGGATTCCTGAATTGTAGCAATCGAATCCTGATCTGTTGTGGTTTGCAATTCATCACTTGAATACAAAATCGTTCCATTCTCATCTTCAATGTAAACAGTTGCTTTTGTCTGTACTGCAAATTGGCTGGCAAGCATATAACACTCCTCTAAAGAGTTTGCTCGTTCCAATACTGGCACGAAATCATTTGCCTGCTTTTGCAATTCTTTGCTAAGCCGATTGCTATAAGTTTGAGGAATATATCTTGCCATGCTAAAAACAGAGAGCAAGCACACAAAAAGCAAAAGAATCGTCGTCAATAAAAAAAGTTTCACTGTTAGACTTGTTTTAATTTTCCTTATCAATTCGGTACCCCACCCCTCTGATTGTTTTGATATAGTCCACATCCAGCTTTTTGCGAATGTTTTTTATATGACTGTCAACAATTCGATCTTCTACCTCCAGATCATCTGCCCACAATCGGTCAAGCAACATTTGTCTCGTAAATACTTTTCCTTGATTTTCCAACATAAGCTTCAGCAAGGCAAATTCTTTACTAGTTAAAACCACTTCTTTTCCTCTGTGATAGACATGAAATCCGTCAATATCCATGCTCAACTCTTTGTACGTAAGCATGGATTGATTGTGATTTTCACTCGTTCCTCGGCGAAGAATGGCTGCAATCTTGCATAATAAAATTTTAGGTGAAAAAGGCTTCGGAATATAATCATCAATTTGCTGTTCAAATCCTTTTAGCTGATTATCTTCATCTGCAAGTGCCGTAAGCATAATAACCGGAACCTGCGACTTTTGGCGAATGACCTCACAGACACCATAGCCATCAATCTTTGGTAATAGGATGTCTAACAGGACAAGATGAACAGTATCATCAAATTTTGCAATTGCCTCTACGCCATCGCCCGCAATCACAACCTCATATCCAGCATCAATCAAATGATTTTTTAATATATCCTGAATGTCAATATCGTCTTCAACAACTAAAATTTTCTGCATAAGCCTGCCTCCCTTACTGCCCATATACTTTAAATTTAATGGTAACATAAAAGAATGGATTTTTTATGGAGTCATCATAAAGTTGTATAAAATCATCAAACATTATTGACAAAATATTTGTATTATGTTATATATAAATTAGATAAATAAAGATATTAAAAAGAAAATAATAAGAAGGATGTGATAAAAATGATTAGTTGACAGTTTTTTTAAGAAGTTGTAAGAAAAATTTAAGAAACTCATTTTTAAAGATTCCATACGATTATATGAGGAGGTGTAGCATATGAAGAGTATTTGGATTGCATTTTTAAGTGTCATGTATATGTTGGGTTCCATTCTGTGTATAAATCAATCACCTGATACTACATCTAACGAAGAAGTAAGTATTCAACCGACAGGTTATCCTGACGGAGAACTTCAGTGGACATATATTTTCTGGGAAGGAAATTTATATTCTAACGATGCTATTTTCGTTAAAACATTGCCGGAGGATGCTTATCAAATTGGTGAAATAGCAAAAGAAGATAACATCAATTACCCAGATGAAAATCTTGAAGCTTCTCATATTGATGTAGGCGTTGAAGTTTATAGTGATACGCGATATTTATATATCAAAGCTGGAACTGATAGCTACAGACGATTTTCAATTAGCACGGACGCAAATTAACATATTTTATTCCTTATAGAAAGGAACTTCCCAAATGAAACGATTAAAACTATGTCTAATAGCACTCATCATTTGTTTTGGCTTGTATGGCTGCAAAGGAATCGATTTTACTTCAACACGTAGATATGCCGATTGCATGAATCTCAACTGGCACTTAAGCTTGCCTGAAACGGATGTTGTAATATATGAAAAAAATTCTGGTGCCAGCTTTACCGGTGATGGCACCCGATACCACATTCTCCAATACGATGAAGAAAATGCAGCTATCATTTTAAAAAGTTTCGATTGGGAAGCTGGTGAACTAGACAGTGAATTAGCCATTAAAATGAATGAATGGCTAGATGATATCGAAGTGCCATCGGAAGAACGCCCTAAACAGAACGAATGGAAACATACGACTTTACTAAGAAAAGAGGACAACAGAGATCGTCTTATCATGTTCTTTGATGAAAGCACAAATCAGTTGTATGTAGTAGAATATTTCTTATAAAGTTAAAGGCTTTGTTTGTCTTAGTCAAAAAGTAATTCTTTTAATATGCCCGCAAGTGTTAGATTCTCACTCTAACGCTTGCGGGCGATTTAATTTGAGCCATCACACAATCTCAAAAAGCCAGTTTTCACGCCACGGTGAACTTCTATTACTCTTCAATCAACTCGTGCTCTTCAACTTTAAGCTTGCCAGCCTTGTAATCTGCCAATTTCTTTTCCAAGTAGCGAGTATTGTTTTCTTCCTCCGATGACTGTCGTTCAAACATTCCTGACATGGCAATTTTTTTTACAGCCTCAATTGCGACCTCATAACTTACCTTTTCTTCCAAAATACGAGACGTAACATTCTCATAATCATCTTTATAAATTTCATTTCTTATCAAAAAATTCAGCATATCAGGTACATTTACTTCTGGTTGAGCCGATGGACAAATATTTGTCATTGCACGCACATTGCGTACCTCTTCAACTAGCGCTTTAAATTCCTTTGTCTGTGGAACAAGGTCGATCAATTTATAGATATCATAAATATGACGCGAATGCTTTTTTACCCGATCCTGCATATAGTAATCGCAAATAGCAAAAACCTTATCTACTAATGTACGATCAAGCCCCTGCACTTTCATTTCAAAAGGTTCCAAGCCAAAATTTTTAAGTTCTTTTGGAGCTTCTTCCATCATCATATCTCCAATATAGCTGCGAACCGGCATCACAACTGTCGGAAAAGACACCTCTGCAAAAGATGTCTCCATTAGCACTGCTGGTTGAACCGCATCGTCTGAATCAGAAAGTACAGATTGATATTCCAAAATATATCGATTATAACTTCTACGGCTACGAGTCTCATCAATATTAGGAATGGAAAGCCCTAATATTGACGAAATCTCCTTAATAACTTCCTTAAGTTTCTTCATTTGCCCTTGTGATAACTTGGAATCAATTGTAATATCAATATCTTCTGAAAAACGCTTGATTGCTTTATGACATTTTGATAACGATGTTCCACCCTTAAATACAACAAAACCCAAACGCTTCGATAATTCGCGCAGAATCATGGTAACATAATAATCCTTCTCTACAATAATGGGAAGGACACGAAAATATTCACTTGCCAAATTAACTGCATTCGCAAATTCTTCTTTATTTTCATGCAGATACGCCATTTAACAACCCCACCTCATACATATTTTTGTAAATACGCTCTGGATAATATGGCAAAAAAGGCTTCATATTTTCAAACTCAATATTTTTGCTCTTCATATAATCAAACAAGCGATTTGTCAGTTCTTCTCCCTCAACTTCGGAGATATCCACAACTTCCTTTATCAAATCAAGAAACTGGAGAATTGCCATATTTCTTTCATTTATTTCACAATACGGTTTTCGCAAAATCACACGCAAGTTTGCCAGTTTCGTCTCCCTATATTCTGTCGTAGCCTTGTTTGTATAGACTTCATATACACCTGGAACCTGAGTCGTTAAACCAAGTTGATTTGCAAATAGGATTCCTCCAAGATAACCGCAACGATTAACGCCATCCACTAAATATTTTTTTCTGATAACCTCATCGACAGATAATACCGACCCAGACCGAAACATTGATTTCTTAGGAATGTAATAGATTCCCGTATCAAAACGTTTTAATCGTCCATCTTCTGTTAGCTTTTTCATTTGCTGGCGAACAGATACCGCTTTTATGCCAGAAATATTCAATTCCGACAAAAAAATGGGTTCGTTTGCTTTATAGTTATTTTCTATATAATTGTATACTTCATCAAATAACGCCACACTTTCTACCTCCTCTTAATACTTATTAGAAGTATATATTTTCTATTTTGTTATTATACATTAAAGAAAATTTAATTGCAAGTTTTATTTTTAAGAGTTTTGAAAAAGATAAACCGTACCTTTCAACATTCTTTTTCGAGAACGTAACTGGTGCTGAGACGATATGCTTTACAAGGCGGGACGTTGTAGCGGGTCTTTCAAAATAGCTATGACAATAAAGGACCTAACAGGAGCCCGCGGAATTGGGCCCGCCGACAAAGTCATTCGTCGAAGCACCCTTCTTAAAGCTTCCGGGCCACCACTTCTCCTACACAGCCTCCTGCCGCAGCTCTTCGCAAATATTTCCTCTCTTGACCTTTCGCCACGTATACACCGTGGAAAAAATCATCACGAGCACAAACGCTGCCGCGCCGACTGCATACAGCCCAATTGGGATAATTTTATTTGTGTAGATCGAATACTTCAAATAGGAATATGACTTATAGTTTGCCAGAGCTCCCATCAGCCCTCCTATCACAAAGCCTCGAAGCGTATAGCTTAAATTCTCTGCAAAAATCATTCGTAAAAATGTATACTTACCACAGCCAGCCGCCTTAATCAATGCATATTCTCTTGTGCGAAGCCGCACTGCTGTCGTGATTGTATTTGCAATATTTGCCAGTGAAATAAGAACAATTAGAATCAGAAAACACATCAAGCACACATTGAGAATGCGTATCATATTTGCTTCATACTGGTTAGTTTGCGGCGGCATTCCAATATCAAATGATTCATCGTACTCATTTCTCAATTCTGACATTAATTCTAATGCGCGCTCGGAATCAATTGTTTTCACATATGCATAGTCCTGAATATTCGGCATAATAAACAGGTCTTCATTATAGGCGCTAAGCGGCAGCACAAAGCCCCAGTCCCCTGCCCATGCCCAGTATGGATAATCCTCTGCCGTTACCGTCTCTCCTATTTCAAACTGGAGCTTTGCGATGGACTCTTCCACTGGAACCTTAAATTTTTTAAAATCATCATCTGACTGTGCAGTCCTGCCATCTCCCACCAAATAAATCATCATACTTGGATCCTCAGGATCTGGATAAGCATATGAGGCATCTCCAATCTTCTTTTGTTCCATGATTGAGATTTCACTCAGTTCACTGCTATCTTGAAACATCGCCCCTTCATAAAACCGTCTTCGTCCATCATCAAAATCGGCTGCGCCCTTTACGGCATTTAAAATCAAAAGCTTTGGATTTTCAGACCTCAGATATTCCTCTGGATTTAGTCCGAGCTGTTTTAAATAAGCCTCATATTGTGTGTCTTCCACAAAATAAATTTGATCGCGATAATGCATCTGACCATCCACAATATATTCCCCTACAGCAAGTTTTCCTACATTTGTCAAATTACTCTCATCCACCACAATATGCAAATTGGCCTTGCGAATATAGACGGCATCTGAGACACTCGATGATGTTCTCAGCTGACTTACAAGTTTCTCTCGAAATTCCTGTGTGAGATATTCTGGATCAAATGTATCATTATAAATATCATTAAACTTAATATGATAATTATAATAATACGGAACATTCAATCCTTTCATACCCAAACGCATGTAATAGATAAATCCACCTCCGCCAAGAAACAAAAACAGACAGATCGCCAGAGAAAAACTAATCGCACGGTATGATTTTTTATTGCGCTTTGCATTGCGGTGTGCAATCAGACCGCCCACGCCAAACACCATTCCTAAGATACCGCGTCCACGTATATTCCTTGCAAACTTAGGATCCTTAATATCATTTGTCTGGCGAATCGCCTCGATCGGAGAAATCCGTCCAGCACGCATGGCTGGCACCATCGCAGAGATCAAAATGGTGATGAGCCCTGTCACAGCTGCAACCACAAGATACCAGACTTGCGTATAAAAGGTCATCGAAATGCTTCCCACATATGCGACTCCATTTGAATTGATCATCGCATCAAAACTGTTCTTTAAAAGCCGAAATACACAGCTTACACCAACACAGCCAATTAGCAATCCTGCCGGAATCGCTGATACTGCCAGAAAGCCCGCTTCCAGAAAGACACTCACGATAACCTGAAAGCGCGTAGCACCAATAGATTTAAACAGCCCAAACTGACGTGTTCGCTCAGTCAGAGATATCGAAAACGAATTATAAATCAGTACAATGCTCGCACTCGCAACCACCACCATTAACACTGCACACATACCAAATAACATATAGCGGATATCGGAGACACCTTGCCCAAAATAACGCAAAAGCGTCTCATTGATCTTTGACTGGTGATCGCCAAAATTTTTTGCAATAAAGTCGCTGGTATCATCAATGCTTTTCGTTTTTAAATAAATATCAGAAATCGTTGTCTGCACCCCTGTTGTCAGCACAAGATAACAAGGCTCCGCAAACTTTTGATAACCGGGATTTGTGCTAACTCCGACAATCGTATAGGTCTTTGCATGTTCTGCCTGTATCGTCTCTTTCTCACAAAAATCTTCGTTGCTTCGGTCTTCGCGTCTTTGTTCCTGATGCTGTATGACTCTGCCATCTGACCCGATACGCTTGCCAATCTGCCAGGTGATTGTATCTCCAATGTGAAATTCTTTTCCAGCTGTTGTCATCATTTGAGGAATGATAACTTCATTTTCATTTTCCGGCAAGCGTCCCTCAATCAGTCTTACACCCATAGTATCAAAAAAGTCTGCATCTACGCTTCCGATCGCCACATAAACTCTATTCGACAGCGAAACTTCATGTTCAATACCAAAATTCTTCTCGGCAACGCCGACAATGCCCATGCGACAGATCTGCATCACTTCCCCAGACTGTGCCAAGCGCGCCTCATCTTCTTCGTCACAATTATAAATCACGCCATAATAATCGCCATCGCGCATTTTCATATATTCGCTGAAAAAATGAAACAGACTTGAGGTTCCCGTAAGTACTGCTGTCAGCAATGCAAATGACAAAACAATTCCCGCAAATGTGACTGCCGTTCTCGCCTTATTCGCTGCTAACATCCGCTTTGTGTACAAAAATAAAATTTTCATCAGCGGATCACCTCATCTCTGCAAATCCGCCCATCCTCGATACGGATTAAGTGCTTTGCCTGATTTGCAATCTCCTCGTCATGCGTGATGATAACCAAGGTCTGATGATATTTTTCATTCGATAATCTAAGAAGATTCATGATTTCCTGACTGTTCTTCGAATCAAGATTTCCAGTCGGCTCATCGGCTAAAATCACAGTTGGCGAATTGATTAACGCCCGTCCAATTGAAACACGCTGCTGCTGACCACCAGATAACTGATTTGGAAGATGATGCTCACGCCCTTTTAAGCCAAGATCATTTATCATCTGATTGATGCGTGATTTTTCCACCTTTCGACCGTCAAGAAGCGCCGGAAGTGTCATATTTTCAACAGCATCAAGCACAGGAATTAAGTTATAAAACTGATAAATCAGTCCCACCTGCCTGCGGCGAAAAATCGCCAGCTGCTCATCATTTTGCTTATATATATCCTGTCCGTCCATGTACACACTTCCGCTGTCTGGACGATCCACTCCGCCTAATATGTGCATCAGCGTAGACTTTCCAGAACCAGATGTACCAACAATTGCAACAAACTCTCCCTTTTCAATTGAAAAAGAGACATCATCAAGAGCTCTTACTTCGTTCTCGCCCTTTCCATATGTCTTACACAAATGTGATGCCCGCAAAATCTCCATTCTCATCCCTCCTGATTTCCTGAATTTTCCGTTTTCAATTATTATGGTACACGCTATAAGTGACAGCTTGCTTACTTTTTGGTGACATTTTTGTCACTTGCGCACATGAATGACAAATTTTGCGCCGCCCTCCTCTCTGTTTTGCGCCTTAATTGTTCCATTTTGTTTTGCAAAGATACTCTGTGCCATTGCCATACCAATTCCAAATCCGCTGTGGCGCGCCGTTTTCCCTCTGTAAAATCGCTCAAAAATATGTGGCAGTTCCTCATCGCTTATGCCGTTTCCCTCATCCTCAATCTCAATTTCGCTGTATACAGACTTTTCAGACCAGCTAACATAAAGATTGCCACCGTTTTCCATATGCTCGATGCCATTTTTCAAAATATTAGTAATTGCCTCCGCACTCCAGCCAAAATCACCAAAAAAGCTGTCTGTGTCATTTCCATTCAGACAAAGCTTTACACCGTGCAAGTCCATGGAAATCGCAAGCGGCTCTGCACTATGTAAAATAAGCTCCTTAATAAAAATCTTCTCCTTCTGAAGAATAGCAGTTCCTGAATCAAGCTTTGCCATCTTAAGAAGCACTACAACAAGCGAATCTACACGATCTACAAGCTGCTGCATCTCGGTAAGACGTCTTGCACGCTGGCGCACTTCGTCCTCTCCGCTTCCCTCAAGCTTTCTAATGCTGCTGATCATCAGACGCATTGCAGTGAGCGGTGTTTTTAATTGATGAGAAATATCAGCCATCATCTCTGCCTGAAAATTTTTTTCTTTTTGAAGCTGATCTGCCTGCTCACGCAGTCTTATGACAAGTTTTCGTACTTTATCCTGCAAAATGGCAAGCTCTCCCTCGCTGTATTCGTCCAGATTCCAGTGTTCTTCCCCATAAAGAATACGGTCGATCTCGTCTGACAGACTAGATGCCTGCGTCTCACGCCTGCAAATCTCAGATGCAAACACGCCAGACAAAACAAATGCAGAAAAAACAATGCAGACAGCAGCCTGCCAACCCCACACAAAGAAAACGATAAGTGCGGCGGCTGCAAGCATACTGTCTGCCATGATTAATTTATTATATTCTGGTCTCATAGGAAATTTCCCCTTTTCATCATTCTGTCCGATTCTCCATGCGATATCCAATACCTCGAATAGTATGAAGCAGGCGTGGACTTTGTGGATTTTCCTCAATCTTCTCACGCAGACGCTTCATATACACAGACAGCGTATTATCATTTACATATTCGCCAGATGCATCCCATATCTCCTCAAGCAGCTGATTTCTCGTCAAAATCTGACCTTTGTTCTGCAGTAAAAGAAGCAGCAGACGATACTCAAGTGCCGATAAGAACAACTCTTTTTCGCCTTTTGTCACTGTTGCTGATGACACATTGACCCTAAGATCGCCACAGCTTAAAATGCGCTGTTCTTTTTTGCAGCGGCGAAGAACTGAGCGGATTCTTGAGATCAGCTCACGAGGGCGAAATGGTTTTGCTATGTAATCATCTGCACCCATATCAAGGCCTGCGACTACGCTGTACTCATCACCTGATGCAGTCAGAAAGATCACCGGAATCTCGTATTCTCTTTTTATTTCTGCACAGATAGAAAAGCCATTTCCATCCGGCAGACTTACATCAAGGAGCACCAGATCAAAAGCTTGTGTCAAAAGGCATTCGCCAGCCTCTTTTTTAGAGCCTGCAATTTGCGTATCAAAACCCTCTGCGCGAAGCAGTTCACCTAGATACGCAGCGATTTGGCCATCGTCCTCTACCAGTAGTATTTTTGTCATTTTCTTCTTTGCCTCCCGGAACTTTAATGCCACGTTATTTTATCGCGCACAGCGCTGATAAGCAAATCGCGGTGTTCCATTCTCTACATATATAACACCACAGCGCTCAAATCCATTCTTTTCAAACAAATGCTGCATGACATTGTTATCCTTATGGGTATCGGCGCGAAGCTCTGGGCAAATCACTTCACAAAAGGAAACTATCTGTGAAAATACTCCCTTGATTGTACCGTCACTTGCAACACGATGAATTGTTCCGTATGTATTGTCATTTTTCCAGCTGCCCTGCTCGATCACGCGATACGTTGGATCTTCTCCCACAAAAAACTTAAATGCTGCATGGGGAATAGTATCCTCTCCCATGCAAACAAAGCTGTATCCATTTTCAATATCATCCTGTATCATTTTTCGTGTTGGATAACCAATCTCCCACTGCGTTGTGTTTCCAGTACTATCCATAAATCGCTTTGCCCTGGCATAAATTTCCATCATGCGATCGAGATCAGTCAGCTTGGCTTTTCGTATTGTTATCATGTCCACGCTTCTCCCTTCTGCTATTAAAAGACAATAGCCCAAAAAGAGCTGCTGCTCCACGGATGATGACATCCATTTTGCAGCAGCTCTCCCTGCTAAAAACTATTTATTTATCCTTATCTTTTTCAAAGAAATCTTTGATTGGATGCTTTTTCTTAGTTGTCGTTGTATTGGCAGTCGTCTTGCCATTCATCGCCTCACCAAATGCCTGCAGTGCTTCTTTTTGCTCCTTTGTCATACTGGTTGGTACCTGTACTACAAAAGTAACATAATGATCACCACGTACATTTTTGTTGCGAAGACTCGGAACACCCTTGCCTCTTAAACGTACCTGCGTATCAGTCTGAGTTCCTGCTTTAAGCTCATACTCCACCTGACCGTCAATTGTATCAATTCTAATCGTTGCACCAAGCGCTGCCTGTACAAAAGATACTGGCACTGTTGAGAAAATATCGTAGTCCTGACGTCTAAAGATCGGATGCTGTGATACTGCAACCTCAACAAGAAGATCACCCCACTCGCCGCCGTTAATACCAGGCTCACCCTTTCCGCGGATGCGAATACTCTGACCATTGTCAATACCAGCTGGAATCGTAACCTGAATGGTCTTTAACTTTGTCTGATATCCGGTACCACGACAATCCGTACACTTGTCCTTTATGATCTTACCGCTTCCATGACAATCCGGGCAGACCTGAACGTTACGAACCATACCAAACATTGACTGCTGTGTGATTGTAATCTGGCCGCGTCCCTGACATTTCGGACAAGCAATAGGAGAAGTTCCTGGCTTTGCACCTGAACCATGACAAGTTGGACAAGGATCCTTAAGATTTAACTTAAGCTCCTTCTCGCAGCCCTTTACAGACTCATCAAAAGTAATACGTACTGCTGTTCGAAGATTTGCGCCCTTCATAGGACCGTCATTTCTTCTGCTTCGTCCGCCGCCAAATAAATCTCCAAAGATATCTCCAAAGATGTCTCCCATATCGCCGCTAAAGCCACTAAAACCACCGCCGTAGCCTCCGCCGCTGCCATCAAATGCTGCATGACCAAACTGATCATACTGTGCACGCTTTTCCTTATCACTTAATACACTGTAAGCCTCTGAGGCCTCCTTAAAAATTTCTGCAGCTTCTGCGCTCGGGTTAATATCCGGATGATACTTCTTGGCAATCTCTCTGTATGCCTTTTTTATGGCGGCATCATCAGCGTCCTTCGCTACACCAAGGACTTCGTAGTAATCTCTCTTCTCTGCCATAAATACTCCCATCTGGGCAACCGCTCAAAGCCGCTTCGGCCAAAAGGGCTACCAATACTTTTCTTACTCTTAACATGGCAAAACTCCTGGAGAAGTCCCCAAGAGTGATGCCATTTTTTATCTTACTAAAACTTCTTAATTATTTCAACCCACAGTTGATTTTTTTCAAACTTTCTAATTAAGCGTTTTTAATTAAACTTCCTTGTAGTCTCCATCAACAACATCGTCGGAAGATGAGGAACCTGCACCTGCGTTCATGTCTGGGCCTGCCTGTGCGCCACCCTGAGCTGCCTGTGCCTGCTCATACATCTTGGAGAACAGCTGCTGTGCACTGTTCTTTAAGGTCTCAGTCTTTGCCTTTAACTGCTCAGTCTGATCCGGTGTTACGTTGTTGATATCGGTAGAAGCTACCAGATCCTTCAGTGCCTGAAGGTCGCTCTCTACCTGACCCTTTAAGGTCGGATCCAGCTTATCGCCAACTTCCTTCATTGCATTCTCAGTCTGGAATACGAAGGAATCTGCCTCATTACGAGCATCTACGCCTTCCTTACGAGCCTTATCCTGTGCCTCGAACTCAGCTGCTTCCTTAACAGCCTTCTCGATATCAGAATCAGACATGTTGGAACCTGCAGTGATGGTGATGTGCTGCTCCTTACCAGTTCCAAGATCCTTAGCAGATACATTTACAATACCGTTTGCATCGATATCGAAAGTAACTTCGATCTGCGGAACACCTCTTCTTGCTGGTGCGATACCGTCCAGACGGAACTGTCCTAAGGACTTGTTGTCACGTGCAAACTGTCTCTCACCCTGTACAACGTTGATATCTACTGCTGTCTGATTATCAGCTGCGGTAGAGAAGATCTGGCTCTTCTTTGTCGGGATTGTAGTATTTCTCTCGATCAGATGAGTAGCAACACCACCCATAGTCTCGATTGAAAGAGTTAACGGAGTAACATCAAGCAGAAGGATATCACCTGCACCTGAATCACCTGCTAACTTACCACCCTGAATGGAAGCACCTATTGCTACACACTCATCTGGGTTCAGTGTCTTAGACGGCTCCTTACCAGTCAGTGCACGAACCTTATCCTGTGCGGAAATCATACGTGTTGAACCACCTACAAGAAGAACCTTATCAAGCTCTGCTGCTGTCAGTCCAGCACCCTCAAGAGCCTCTCTTACTGGTCTCTCAGTACGAGCGATCAGGTCTGCAGTCAGCTCATCGAATTTTGCTCTTGTCAGTGTCATATCTAAGTGCTTCGGTCCCTCAGCAGTAGCGGTGATGAACGGAAGATTGATATTTGTGGTAGTAGCAGTAGACAGCTCTTTCTTTGCCTTCTCTGCTGCTTCCTTTAATCTCTGAAGTGCCATCTTATCGTTAGACAGATCAACACCCTCAGTCTTCTTGAACTCATCTAACATCCACTGAGTAACCTTGTTATCAAAGTCATCTCCACCTAAGTGGTTGTCACCAGCAGTTGCTAATACTTCGATAACGCCATCACCAATCTCAATGATAGAAACATCGAATGTACCACCACCAAGGTCATATACCATAATCTTCTGCTCATGCTCATTATCAAGACCATATGCTAAAGCTGCTGCTGTAGGCTCGTTGATGATACGCTTTACATCAAGACCTGCAATCTTACCAGCATCCTTTGTTGCCTGACGCTGTGCATCGTTGAAATATGCCGGAACAGTGATGACTGCCTCAGTTACCTTCTCACCCAGATAAGCCTCTGCATCTGCCTTTAACTTCTGAAGGATCATTGCGGAGATCTCCTGAGGAGTATATCTCTTATCATCAATTGTTACTTTATAATCAGTACCCATATGTCTCTTAATAGAAGAAATAGTATGGTCTGCATTTGTAACAGCCTGACGCTTTGCCGGCTCACCTACAAGACGCTCACCAGTCTTTGTAAATGCAACAACGGATGGTGTTGTACGAACACCCTCTGTATTTGTGATAACAACTGGCTTTCCACCTTCCATAACTGCTACACAAGAGTTTGTAGTACCTAAGTCAATACCAATAATCTTTCCCATAATCTAATTTCCTCCTAGATTGATCTTTTAATGTTTTGTAATCAAATCTTTCTTTATCAAATATGCAGCTTTTGCTGCGTCTAATATGCTAACTTTAATTTGCAACCTGTACCATAGAATGTCTTACAACACTTCCATGATATAAATAGCCTTTCTGGAACTCCTGAGCAACTGTGTTTTCGCCAAGGTTCTCATCCTCAACATGCATCACAGCGTTGTGCAGGTTTGGATCAAATGGCTTGCCAACTGCTTCAATAGGCTCAACACCCATATCTGCAAGTGCTTTTACAAGCTGCTTGTAAACCATATCCATACCGCTTACAAATGGATCGCTCATCTGCTCCTCGCTAAGACCTGCGAATCCACGCTCGAAGTTATCTATAATTGGAAGAAGCTTCTCTAAAACTGACTTTGCTCCCATGTCGAACATGGTTGATTTTTCTTTTTCAGTTCTCTTGCGGAAGTTCTCAAACTCTGCAAGATTACGTTTTCTCAAATCATCAAGCTGCGCTGTCAGATCTTCGATCTGCTTATCTTTCTTATCTTTTTTCTTGCCAAAGAAGCGCTTCTTATCATCTGTCTGCACATCCTTGTCATCCGGCTGATTCTCGGCAGCCTGTGCATCTGTCTGCTCCTGACTCATATCTTCAGCAGCCTCCTGCTCGGTCTCTTCAAGAATCTCATCAGCAACTGTTTCTTTTTCCATGTCTGTCACGATACATCCGCCTTTCTATCTCCTGTTTTTCAGGATCTTTCCTCAGGCCTGACCTAAGGTTCATTTTTTTTATAAATTGCATCCAGCTGATCTCTTAAATTCTTCAATGTGCCTACAACCTTTTCGTAATCCATACGCTTTGGTCCTACCACACCAAGAGTTCCCTGAACGCCATCACCCAAATCATATCTTGCGGTTACTACGCTGCAGTCCTTCATATCCTGCATGCCGTTCTCCTCACCGATATAAACCTGAATGCCCGAATTGCTCTGTGAACCGCTCTCCGAGTTCTTATCTAAATTATCCTCAAGCAGCTTTGCAAGCTCCTCCTTTTCCTCAAATGTGGAAATCAGACGCTGTGCATTTTTCTCATCCGAAAGTTCTGGGTAACGGAATATATTATTTGCACCGCTCGTATAAATTACCGGTGCCGATTCATGTTTGATCGCCTCTGCGACCGCCTCAAGCACACTTCCTACAACGCAGCTGTAATCTCCTGCCTGCTCCTTTAGCTGTGTGATGATTCCCAGATTAATCTGGTCTATCGTCAACCCATTCAAGGCGCTGTTAATGAGGACATTTAATTTAAGAAGTTCTTCCTCGCTGATGTCGCTTTCGATATTTAAAATCGTGTTCTTTACAAGATTTCCTTCGACTACGATAACGGCTAAAAGCTTTCCTTCCTCCATTCGTGAAAGCTGTAAAAACTTAAGCTTATTTGTACCAACCTGCGGTCCTGTAATCATCGTCGCATAATTGGTATTTGCTGCAAGAACCTTAACCATCTGCTTTAGCAAAAGCTCAAGCCGGTCTACTCTCTTGACTACAACTTCCTGAAGCTCATTGTTTTCCTTTTCACGTGTCTTCATCAGATGATCCACATACAGGCGATAGCCCTTATCCGACGGGATTCGTCCGGCAGATGTATGTGGCTGAATGATAAGCCCCATCTCCTCAAGATCTGCCATCTCATTTCTAATCGTGGCTGAACTTAAGTTTAAGTCCGTGTACTTAGAAATCGTCCGTGAGCCTACCGGTTCACCAGTCTCCAGATAATTTTTAATGATTGCTGTAAAAATCTTCCATTTTCTGTCATCTAGTTCCACAAGCTCACTTCCTTTTCCTTTGTTTCTATTAGCACTCATCATCCCCGAGTGCTAACGATTATAAAATAGCACTATCGGGACGTATTGTCAATACATTTGTGAAAAAAAAATGTGAAAATTTTGGGAACAATAAGAGCCGGGCAGCACTGCCCGGCTCTTATTAATATATTTATTATGTTGGGAGGATTATACAATACCCTGTGCGTTCATAGCTTCTACGACCTTCTCGAAACCTGCGATGTTTGCACCCATTACATAGTTTCCTTCGTAGCCGTATTTCTTTGCTGCTTCGTCTACCTTCTTGAAGATATTGATCATGATGTTGTGCAGCTTCTCGTCTACTTCCTCGAATGTCCAGGAAAGTCTCTCGCTATTCTGGCTCATTTCAAGTGCAGATGTTGCAACACCGCCTGCGTTTGCAGCCTTTCCTGGCATGAACATCATTCCACTCTCTAAGAAGAAGTCTGTTGCCTCTCTGGTGGATGGCATGTTTGCACCCTCTGCTACAAGGAAGCATCCATTTGCCTTTAACTGCTTTGCATCCTCAAGGTCTAACTCATTCTGAGTTGCGCATGGAAGTGCAATATCACACTTAACGCTCCATACACCCTTGCCTTCATGATACTCAACACCCGGCTTTGCTTCTGCGTACTCTTTGATTCTTCCGCGGCGAACTTCCTTGATCTGCTTTACAAGGTCAAGATCAATGCCGTTTGGATCATAAATCCAACCGTTAGAATCACTTAATGTAACAACCTTCATGCCATACTGCTGAGCCTTCTCAGTTGTGTAAATTGCAACATTTCCTGAACCGGAAACAGCAACTGTCTTTCCTTCCATGGTCATACCTGCATTTAACAGCATCTCGCGAACCATATATACAAGACCATAACCAGTAGCCTCTGTTCTTGCAAGAGAACCACCGTATGTCAGACCCTTACCAGTTAAAACGCCCTCGTACAGACCAGTCAGTCTCTTATACTGTCCATACAGATAGCCAATCTCTCTTCCGCCTACACCAATGTCACCAGCCGGTACATCTGTATCTGCGCCAATGTGACGATACAGCTCTGTCATAAAGCTCTGGCAGAATTTCATAATTTCACGGTCTGACTTGCCCTTCGGGTCAAAATCAGAACCACCCTTGCCGCCTCCGATTGGAAGTCCTGTCAGTGAGTTCTTAAAGGTCTGCTCAAAACCAAGGAACTTGATAATACCAAGATTTACAGATGGGTGAAGACGAAGTCCACCCTTGTACGGTCCGATTGCACTGTTAAACTGTACACGGAAACCTCTATTTACATGAGCCTGTCCGTTGTCATCTACCCACGGTACACGGAATGTAATAATACGCTCTGGCTCTGTCATTCTTTCAAGCAAAGCATCTTTGCGGTACTGCTCCTCATTTGCCTCAATTACCGGACGAAGGGAATCAAGAACTTCCTTAACTGCCTGCTGAAACTCTTTCTCGCCTGGATTCTTCTCTGCAACCTTCTGCAGCACTTCATCTACGTAAGACATTATGACCTCTCAATCTGCCGCTCTGGAGCGACCTCTTACAATATCCAACTCTATTTTTCGGACATCGGAGTGAATGCTGATTTTCACTCTACTCTACCTGCCCACCCGAAACCCAGAGATGTCAAATGCACTGATGTCGATCGGGTGGATTTTTGTTACCGGCTTTGAAAACCGACATGTATATGGTACTACATGAATTAAATTACGTCAATATGTGTTTTTTAAAAATAAAATAAATTTTTTAGCGTGTTTTTGTGTATTTATACAATGTGCTATGGTAAAGTGGCAAAGTGCCAATTTTTTTCTTTCTCTTCCGTTCATATTGCACATATAAAAAAAGCCCAAAGACAGGCCGGATTTCTCCGGATACCCGCCTTTGGGTTTAGTTGCAAAACTATTTAGAAATCAAACTTTTCTTCGAAATATGCCTTAAGATCTGCAATAGCAACACGCTCCTGCTTCATGGTATCACGATCACGAACAGTTACGCAGCCATCAGTCTCAGAATCAAAGTCATAGGTGATGCAGAACGGTGTTCCGATCTCATCCTGTCTTCTGTAACGCTTTCCAATTGCACCGCGGTCATCAAACTCACAGTTGTACTTTTTGATAAGCTGCTCATATACCTTCATAGCACCATCATTGAGCTTCTTAGAAAGCGGAAGCACACCGATCTTTACTGGTGCCAGTGCCGGATGGAAATGAAGAACAGTACGAACATCACCGCCCTCTAACTCTTCCTCATCATATGCTGCGCAAAGGAATGCCAGTGTTACACGGTCAGCTCCAAGAGATGGCTCGATAACATATGGAATGTAACGCTCCTTCTTCTCATCATCAAAGTAGGTCATATCCTCACCAGATGTATTCTGATGCTGAGTTAAATCGTAATCGGTACGGTCTGCGATACCCCAAAGCTCACCCCATCCAAACGGGAATAAGAACTCGATATCAGTTGTTCCCTTAGAATAGAAGCTCAGCTCCTCAGGAGAATGATCTCTTGCACGCATCTCGTCTTCCTTGATGCCAAGGCTCTTTAACCAGTCGATGCAGTACTGACGCCAATACTGGAACCACTCAAGATCAGTACCTGGCTCACAGAAGAACTCTAACTCCATCTGCTCGAACTCTCTTGTACGGAATGTAAAGTTTCCTGGTGTAATCTCGTTACGGAAGGACTTTCCGATCTGGCCAATACCAAATGGAAGCTTCTTACGTGATGTTCTCTGTACATTTTTGAAGTTTACGAAGATACCTTGTGCAGTCTCCGGACGAAGATATACGGTATTCTTTGCATCCTCAGTAACACCCTGGAATGTCTTAAACATCAAATTAAACTGACGAATATCAGTGAAATCATGCTTTCCGCATGTCGGACAGCAAATATTCTTCTCATCGATGAAATCCTTCATCTCCTGTGTTGTCCAGCCGTCGATTGGCTTTTCCGGCTCCTGTCCCTGCTCGGCATAGTAATCCTCAATCAGCTTATCAGCACGGAAACGCTCATGGCAGCACTTACAGTCCATTAACGGATCAGAGAAACCGCCCAGATGACCTGAAGCTACCCATGTCTGTGGGTTCATCAGGATTGCACAGTCTACACCTACATTATAAGGATTGCCAGTAACAAACTTCTGCCACCATGCCTTTTTTACATTATTCTTAAGTTCAACACCGAGATTACCATAATCCCATGTATTTGCCAGACCGCCGTAAATCTCAGAGCCTGGATATACAAAGCCTCTGGACTTTGCAAGAGCTACAATTTTCTCTAATGTCTTTTCCATAATCGTTCTTCCTCCAAAAATGTTTTATAAAGTTACTGCTTGCAAAACGAAAGATCTCGCTTTGCTCACTGTGACTACTTGAAAATGATATACCCACCGTCATTGCCAGTGATCTGGGCACAGTTTGATGCCAGAACTGTAACATTCGGGGAAACATATGCAATATCATGCTCACCAAATACAGTTACAGGGTAATCTGCATACACAAGACAATAATCTGTCTTTTTCATCAGATCTTCACTGCTGATATGCTTTTGACCATCGCTTGTGACAAAATCGCCGCTAAGTGCCATGGTACTGCTGCCAAGCTGTGATGTGTAAAGCTTGCTTCCGCCGGCATTTTGAATCTCAGCAGAATTAAAACCCGTATAAGTATCACCATTTGCATACGTAAAAATGACACTTGCCTTTTTGTCCTTCACAACTGCCTTTTCATAGCACACTGGAAGAAGAATGCTTTCTTTTTCTTCCTTTGTCATCTGGTCATAACTATAATAGGAGCAGCCGTACACATTTTTGTTGAAAGACAGCGCCTCCTGCTGTGCCACGCCTGCCAGCTCGTCGATACTGTAGTAATCCTTATCAAAGTCAGAAATCATGGCAGCACGGATTGTCGCATTGTCTTCCACGTAAATGCTGTTTTCGGCCTCTGTGAAGTCATATGACTTCGTAAGCAATCCACAGCCTTCTAAACTGACCGCCGCCACAAGCCCTGCCATAAGACTGGCTATTTTTATCCGTATCATCCTGTTTCTCATCCTTTTCTTTCCTCTCATTACTGCCTCTTTTCGGCAGAGACTTATCTTTTATACATTCTATGGTATCTTGGCGAATATTTCAAGTATAAAATCTTCCTATTTCTTTAACATTTCTTTACAAATGTGTCAGCAATCTGCTCTAATCACATAAAAAGCAGGCAAAATGGCTTACAAAGCGCCCATAAAGCGCACCATCTCCTCAAGAACCTGCAATGATTTAAACTCTCTTGAAAAGTATCGTCTGCGCCATTTCACTGTCAGATCATAAAGTGTACGCTTAACTGGCTCTTCAAGACAGAAGGTGTAAAGTCTGCCGATTGGAGCCGTCAGAATATACTGAAGCGTATACATAGCTGATTCATCCAGATAAAGACGCGCCGATGTATGTGCTTCATTTTTTCTTTTTACGCATTCTTCACAGACACAATTTCCCCGCTCGACAGACAGCCAGCCTTTTGTGAGTTTACTTTTACATACACTGCACTCAAATACCTGAGGATAAATGCCCATCACTAAAAACAGACGAAGCTCATAAATAAGACGCACAAGTTCATCTGGAATCGCCTGATTTTCCAATGCCTTTAATGAGAAATAAAGAAGGTTCAGCAATTCTCTTCCATCATCATTTTCCTCTGATGCAAAACCTGCTGCCTCAAGGAAATAGCAGCCATATGCCATCTTAGTCACGTCAGAGCTGACTGCCTCAAAATACTCCTTTATTGAAGCAGCCTGTACTGTGTACGAATCTCGTCCGGCATGCAGTGTAAAGATTCCCATGGAAAACGGACGTGCCGCAGCTAACAGCGAACTGTTTGGCCGTCTTGCCCCACGCACAAATGCGCTGATTCGCCCAAGATCTGTTGTCAAAAGCACAATCCGCCTGTCATATTCACCGATTGGCATGGCAGACAAAACCATTCCGTTCACTGTTACGGTATCCATTTGTTTTCCTTTCTGTAAGCTTACTTCTCGTCCTCGTGATATCCGAAGTTTTTCATATAGAGGTCGCTGTCACGCCAGTCCTTACGCACCTTTACAAACAGCTTTAAATTAACCTTCATCTCAAGCATATCTTCGATGTCACGTCGTGCATCACTTCCGATTGCTTTTAGCATTGAGCCGCCCTTGCCGATAATGATTCCCTTATGGGACTCGCGCTCACATATAATGGATGCTTCGATATCCATCACTGAGCCATCTGGGCGCTCTTTCATCTGCTCGATTGTAACTGCAATGCCGTGCGGAATTTCTTCCTGAAGACGTCTAAGTGCTTTCTCTCTGATCATCTCCGCTGCAATCTGGCGCATTGGCTGATCAGTGACAGTATCCTCATCATAATACATTGGGCCATACGGCAGATAGCGAAATACAGTATCAAGCAGTGTATCTGTATTGACACTTCTAAGTGCAGAAACGGCTACCACCTCATTAAAGTCTGCAATTTGACGGTATGCCTTGATGCACTCTGCCACTGCCTCCTTCTTTACTGTATCAGTCTTGTTGACGATCAAAAAGACAGGACACTTGAGCTGACGAAGCTTCTTTGCAATTTCCTGCTCGCCTCTTCCGATAAAGGTGGTCGGCTCAACAAGCCACATAACAATGTCAGCCTGTGAAAATGTTTTCTGCGCAACCTCTACCATATATGTGCCCAGACGATTCTGTGCCTTATGGATGCCCGGCGTATCCAGAAAAACGGCCTGACCGCGCTCATCTGTATAGACGGTGCGGATCTGATTTCTCGTTGTCTGAGGCTTTCTTGATGTGATCGCAATCTTTTGTCCAATCAGATGATTCATCAATGTGGATTTTCCCACGTTTGGACGTCCGACCAGTGCAATAAAGCCTGATTTTTTCTGTTTTTCCATATTTTATTTTCCTTTCCAGTGTAGCAAACTACAGGGATCGTACCGTTGTAAAAAGTGCGCTGTTTTCTTTTATATTGTTTTCATTTCCAACTACACAAAGGCAATTATTAGAAAGCACCGCCTTCGCATACGGCGCAAGTGCACGAATTTCCTTGGCATCTGTATCAATCACTTCATCTCGCTCCTTTTGAAGCTGCTCTCTTGTGATTCCACTTAAATACGCAGTCAGACCACGCACACCAAGCGCTGCAGGATTTTTCGGAATGTCCATCTCACTGATTGCTCCAATAACGTATCGGTCCATGCTTCTCTCATCCTGATTGAACTGCTCAAGATATTCCGGAAGCTGCTCATATACTTCATTTGTTTCGGCAAGCTTAGGATCAAGATATGATACCATATAGCAGTCACCATCACGTCCAAAACCGGACATACAGCCATAAGCACCGCCCTTGACACGCAGACGTATCCACAGATAATCATAATTTAAGATGTTTTGCAGCACAAGAAGTGATCCTCTAAATGGCAGTCCGGCATCCTTATAATTGCCTGTTCTTCCAACAAATTGAATCTGTGATGCACAGCATATGCCCTCATTTTTCTTTTCAAGCGGCATATTCCAATCTGCCTTTACAAAAGGCTCATCTGGCATCTGCCTGATAAGCTTGTACATTGCCTTTTCTAAAACATCATAGCCTTCCTTATCTGCGGTAAAGCTGACAAGAAGCGCTCTCTTATTAAACAGTCGATGACTGACAGCACGCAGCTTCTCAATTATCATGCCCTTTCGCTCTTCGAAGTTATCATACAGATCATTTAAAAATTCGTAGAACGAAATACCTGTCATAATCTCGTTTAAGTAGCCTGACTCACTGTGGTAGGAGGATGCTCTCTTAATTGACGTATTATGTCCGGCACTCTTTAAGCGCTCATACAGCTGTGAACGCGTCTCACCGATTATCTCTAACAGACGCTTCTCATTTGCAAGATCAGACTGATACATCATCTTAGCTGTAAGGTTAACTGCTGTTTCAAGCTCATGATAAAATGCCTTTATGCGGAAGGAGAATCGCACAGTTGGTCTTCCTGTCTCTGGCTGCAGCACAACAAAGCCTGGATCAATGCCGCCTGTATGAATATTGACCTCATCCATAAGTTCTGTATAGCTGTATTCTCCTGCTGCCACAACACCTAAAATCTGCTTTAATAAAGACAGATATGGAAGCTCTGAAAGATCTGCAAAATCAGCATCAAATACAAGCTCCAAATAGCCGATCTTTTTTGTTGACATCTCGTGAAATAATACCTTCACTCCATCCATGCTTCGCTCTTCATTGTAAAGCGGCAGCACATCACGCTTAATATCTGCGCGTGTCAGCATAGGAATAGTCTCAAGCTCTTCTTTTGTGCTTGGCGTTTCCTGATATTCCTTTAACTCCTTTGTGTGGCGCACAATTTCCTCAATCTCTTCTTTTGAGAGAGAATCTTTATAAGCTTTAAGCTTCGCTGCTGTCTTTTCTTCATTTTCAGCATCAAGACCAGTCTTTGGCACAGCCATTGCCACAACACCAAATGAATTGTCAATCAGGCATTCTTTTATCAGCTGCTCAAAATAGCTTCCCTCTGCCTTTTTGTAGAGTTCATCCATCGCATCCTGCGTCTCTAAAAGCAAAAATGCAGCATTGTCATCGTAAAGCCAGCTGTCAAAAAGATCCAGTCCATACATAAGACCCTTCGGCCAACGGCCAAAATCGCCTTCCTTTAAGCGAAACTGTAAGCTGTTTAAACCGGCAAGAAGTGAACGCTTCTGTAAGCCTTCCTCTGCAAGCTTCCTTAATGTTGCCTCAATTGTCTCCACAAAGACTTCTCTTTGCTCTTGTCTGGCACCCTTTGTAGTAACCTCAAATGATGGCTGCAAAATACCATCCTCAAAGCCTCCATAAATGTCAACGCCGATTCCGGCATCAAGGAGCGCCTGCTTAAGAGGTGCACCAGGTGCATCAAGAAGAACATACTCTAAAACCTGAAATGCAAGATATTTTTCAAGATCAAGTGCATTTGACACAACCTTTGACCATGTAAAATAAGTACCCTCATCATCATCCTCAGAAGCTGCATAGCAAAGTGAAATCTCTTTCATCTTGTCGAATGGCTTTTGAAGTGTAACTGCTGAGTCAATCTCTTTTTTCTCGTAACGACTTAAGTACTCATGATCCATCCAATTGAGTGCCTTTTCCATATCAAGATCACCATACAGATAAATATAGCTGTTTGATGGATGATAATAAGTATGATAAAACTCCAGATATGATTCATATGTCAGATCTGTGATAAATTCTGGATCTCCGCCTGACTCATATGCATATGTCGTGTCAGGATAAAGTGCTGCCTTCACCTGACGGCCGAGAATCTCGTCTGCACTTGAAAAAGCGCCCTTCATCTCATTATACACAACACCGTTGTATGTCAGCTCACCATCTGGGCTGTCCATCTCATAATGCCAGCCCTCCTGCTCGAAAATCTTTCTCTCTTTTGTGATGTTTGGATGAAAGACACCGTCCATATAGACAGACATCAAATTAAAGAAATCCTTGTCATTTGTGCTTGCAAGAGGATACATTGTCTTATCCGAATATGTCATTGCATTTAAAAATGTATTCAGTGATCCCTTTGCCAATTCAACAAATGGATCCTTTACCGGGTAGCGGTCAGATCCACAAAGCACAGTATGCTCAATAATATGAGCCACACCTGTACTGTCTGTCGGAACAGTTCTAAATGCAATGTTAAATACTTTATTATTGTCATCATTTTCGAGTACAAAGACACGTGCACCTGTCTTTTTGTGGCGCATCAGATATCCTTCACTTTCAAGCTCCCTGACATAGTGATGTTCAAGCAGCTCATACTGCGGTATTTTCGTTATATCCATTTTTCTGCCCTTCCATCACTGTTTTTCGTCTGGCTCTTGTCTTCGCAGAATATCCTGCGGCTCTGTCTCGCCATCAAATACAACATGAAGCATCTGCTTTGGATGAGGTGCGCTCTCCTGAGCATTTCCATCCTCATCAAAAATTCCGATTACCTTAAGAGAAACATTAGTTCCATCTGGCTTCATGCGCTCAATCGTCTCGCCAACAGTGAATTTATTCTTCTGTTCAAATACACTTCGTCCATTCTCATCAATCGACTCTACTGTTCCCAGATATGTGTAATTCTTCACATAGGTATTGCTGTCGTAAATCTGCGCATCACTAGAAGGCTTTCCATAGAAAAATCCTGTCGTAAACTCACGGTATGTGCACTTTCCAATTTCTTCCTTGTACCATTCCATGTTTGCTTCATATTTCTTCGGATCCTCAAAATAATCGTCAAGTGCCTTTCGATAAGTGCGCGCTACAGTTGCCACATAAAGAGCTGTCTTCATGCGTCCCTCTACCTTTAAGCTGTCGATACCGCTTTCTGCCAAATCCGGAATGTGTTCGATCATGCAAAGATCCTTTGAGTTAAAGATATATGTTCCTCTCTCATTCTCGTAAACAGGATAATATTCACCCGGACGTGTCTCCTCTACGATGGAATATTTCCAGCGGCACGGATGTGTGCAGGCACCCTGATTAGCATCGCGTCCTACCATATAGTTGCTTAAAAGACAGCGTCCTGAGTAAGAAATACACATTGCGCCATGAACAAACGTCTCGATCTCAAGGTCATCTGGAATCTGCGCACGAATCTGCTTTAATTCATAAAGTGAAAGCTCTCTTGCGGAAACGACACGCTTTGCGCCAAGCTGATGCCAGAAATTAAATGTTCCATAATTGCAATTGTTAGCCTGAGTACTGATATGAAGTTCCATTTCTGGAAGCTCACTCTTTGCAATCATAAAAACACCCGGATCAGAAATGATAAGTGCATCTGGTCCAATAGTCTTTAATTCGCGAAAATAAGCGCGCACACCGTCAAGGTCATCATTATGAGCTAAAATATTAGCTGTCACATAAACCTTTACGCCATGTGCATGCGCAAAGGCGATTCCCTCTGCCATATCCTCTTTGCTGAAATTTTTTGCCTTTGCCCTAAGACCAAATGCCTCACCGCCGATATACACTGCATCTGCTCCATAGGTAACGGCAGTCTTTAATACGTCAAGACTGCTTGCCGGGATCAAAAGCTCTGGCTTTTTTCTCGCTGCCATATTACATTTCCTCCGTGTTTTTCTTCATTGTCAGTGAGACGCCGTCTCCAATCGGAATAACCGATGTGGTAAGCTCTGGCGTATGTGTCAGCATCGTCAGGTATTCTCGCATTCTGCTGTGAATCGTGCGGTTGCGTCTCGTCACCGCAAATCTTGACTCCAAAACATCTCCGTCCTGAAGTACATTATCTGAAAATAAAAGTCCGTCCGGAGCTAAAAGTCTTAGTACGTCCGGAAGGAAATGAATATACTGTCCCTTCGCCGCATCCATAAAAATCAGATCATACGGTTTGTCCAGTGTCTTTAATATATCAGCTGCATCTCCCTCAAGAAGCGTGATATCGCAGCCTCGCGGTGCTCTTGCAAAATTTCTTTTTGCCTCCTCAATTCGCGGCGGATATTTCTCAATCGTTGTAATCGTTGCACCAGCTGGCATCACCTCGCTCATGCGAATTGCTGAATAGCCCACTGCTGTTCCCACTTCAAGAATAGAAAGCGGCTTTTTCAAACTAATTAAAAACAGCAGAAAACTGGCAGTCTCCGGCCGAATAATCGGCACGTCTCCTGCCAGCGCATCTTTTTGAATTTCTTCACTCAGAGCGCTCCCTGGTAATTCCAGGGAGCGAATATAATCGGTTGCCCGCTCAAAATCAAACATTCACTTACTCCACTTCCATGATGATCGGAAGAATCATCGGACTGCGCTTCATCTTCTTCCACAGGTAGTTGCTTAAGCTGTCGCGAATCTCATTTTTGATCTTTGACCAATCAGAAATCTTGTGATCCAGACAATCAAATACAGCATCCTCTACGACCTGCTGTGCCTCAATCATCAGATTCTCAGACTCACGTATATAAACAAATCCTCTTGATACAATATCCGGACCTGCAAGCAGGTTGTTGGTGTAACGCTCCAGTGTCAGAACAACAATAATGATACCATCCTGAGACAAATTCTGGCGGTCACGAAGAACAATGTTTCCAACGTCACCAACGCCAAGTCCATCTACAAGAATACCGCCGTGCGTTACCTGTCCGGTAACAATTGCACTCTCTTCACTTAACTCAAGCACATCACCAGACTGAATCATAAAGATATTATCCTTCGGGATTCCAAGGGATTCTGCTATCTCAGCCTGTGCCTTTCTGTGACGGAACTCACCATGAACAGGAATTGAATACTTCGGGCGAACAAGTGAGTACATCAGCTTGATCTCCTCTTGACATGCGTGACCAGATACGTGCGTATCCTGATAAATAACCTCTGCACCTAAAACGCATAATTCATTGATTACCTTTGATACAGATTTTTCATTTCCAGGAATAGGATTTGAGGAAAATACGACAAGATCACCCGGACAGATGCTGACCTTTCTGTGAATGGCTGCTGCCATACGGGACAGTGCTGCCATGGACTCTCCCTGGCTTCCTGTTGTGATAATAACGGTCTTCTCTGGTGGGTAATTGCGAAGCAGCTCAATATCAATTAAAGTTCCTTCCGGAATATTGATATAGCCAAGCTCGCTTGCCTTTCCAATGATGTTAACCATGCTTCGTCCTTCTACAACAACCTTGCGGTCATATTTGTAGGCAGTATTGATGATCTGCTGCACACGGTCTACATTGGATGCGAATGTTGCAACGATAATTCTCTGGTTTCTGTGCTCAGAGAAAATTGTATCGAATGTATGGCCAACTGTACGCTCAGATGCAGTGAAGCCCGGACGCAGTGCATTAGTACTATCGCAAAGAAGTGCAAGTACGCCTTTCTTTCCAAGCTCTGCAAAGCGCTGTAAGTCTGCCATATCACCAAATACAGGCGTATAGTCGATCTTAAAGTCTCCAGTATGAATAATGGTTCCTGCTGGGGAAGTAATGGCAAGTGCTGCTGCATCAACAATGCTGTGATTTGTGCGGATAAACTCTACTCTAAAATCACCTGCTGAGATTGTCTGGCCATACTTTACTACCTTTCTCTTTACACTCTTTGTAATACCGTGCTCCTCAAGCTTTCCTTCGATAATTCCAAGAGTCAGCTTTGTTCCATAAAGCGGAACATTGATTTCCTTAAAGAAAAACGGCAATGCACCGATGTGGTCCTCATGACCATGCGTAATAAATACGCCCTTTACCTTGTGAATGTTTTGCTTTAGATACGTGATATCCGGAATGACCATATCAATACCGAGCATCTCATCCCCCGGGAATGACATACCGCAGTCTACAACGATGATGCTTTCTCCATACTCAAACACCGTCATATTCATTCCGATTTGCTCAAGACCTCCTAATGGTATGACCTTGACACTTGTTTCAACTGTACTCAAATCTTACCTCCTTTTTCCTGTTCATTTATGAAACAGCTCTTTTTTCTGTCGTAACTTATCTGTCCAATGTTTCATCCAAATAACTGATTGGAGTCTTCATTCACTTTATTGCCATAGTGCGCACTTACATTTTCTGTGCATCACTCAATGGTAATATCCTCATCAGAAAGGAGTTCTTCAAATACTTTCGAAACAGCGTCAAGCTCGGTCTCATCTTCAACCAGCTCATACACGGCCTCCGGATCTTCATCACGTGATGTGTCCTTTAAAATCAGACACTCTGCATCCTCATCATCCGAATCTGCCACCAGCAGATAATTGCTTGCACCGAGTCTTGTCTCCTCAATCACATAAAACGTTACCTCTGTTCCATCATCTGCTGTCAAAATGATCTTATCTTCCATTCGCCTTCTCCAGTCTTTTCTTTTTCCTAGTCTGCTGTGCTATTCATAACTTCCAGGTTTTTATTATTATTTTTTTCTTCTGTGTCCGATTCGCTATCAGCAAGCTGACTGCCCTTCTTTGTGTTTTCCATAAAGTCCTGCAAAATAAGTCCTGCTGCTACCTGATCGATCACGGTTTTTCGTTTTTCCCTAGGCATACCGCACTCCTGCAGAATTTCATCAGCTGCCACTGTTGTCAGCCTCTCATCCTGCATAATCACCTCAAGTTTGGTTCTGCGCTCTAGCATTGCTTTAAACGCAAGCGCAAGCTCTGCACGCTCTCCTGCTGATCCGTCCATATTGACAGGATAACCCAAAACGATCTTTTCGATCTGGTATTCTCCTACCAACTGTTCAATGCGCGCAAGTGTACGCCGCAATTTATTCTCCTCTTTTCTTGTAATGGTTTCTAACGGCTGAGCAGTGTAACCCAACGGATCAGTAACCGCCACTCCCACTGTCTTGGAACCATAGTCGAGTCCTAGTAATCTCACTTTTTCTCTCTGCCTTTTCTTTCAATGCATGTTTCTACGTAGTTTCTCATCAGTTCTTCGAGAATTTCATCTCGCTCAACCTTCATAATGAGGCTTCTGGCATTGTTGTGGCTTGTGATATAGGTCGGATCACCGGACATAATATATCCGACAATCTGGTTGACCGGATTGTATCCCCTCTCTACGAGCGCCTGATATACTCTCAGAATTACTTCTGATACAGAAATTCGCTTCGTCTGGTTGATGTCAATAAATTGAGTATTTTTTAAATCTGCCATTGATTCACGCCCTTCCTACAGTCCAAAACCTGCTAAACAATAATATTGTAATACATTTCATCTATTTCGGCAAGTATTTTTTTTGCCAGTTCAGGCGTCCCCTGAACTGTCATTTACACTTACCTTGCCTTCATCACATCCGCAGTCAGTTCGCCTTCGATTATTGCATCGATGATCGTATTGTCTGGCGCATCCGTCTCTACCGCACATTTTATGTACTCTGGCGTATGGCCGACCATGTAGGAGACACCATTAATTTCCTGACGCTCCTCCAACAAAACTTTGACGCACGTTCCTGTCCACTTTGTTCTAAACTCTTTTGTCATCTGTGACTCAAGTGACGAAAGTACACCGCTTCGCTGCGCCTTTGTCTCTTCCGGGATCTGATTTTCCATCTTGTCAGCTCTCGTTCCTTTTCTTCTGGAATAGCGGAAAATATGCATCTCATAGAAATGCACTTTCTCAAGAAACTGACGTGTCTTATCAAATTCCTCGTCTGTCTCTCCCGGAAAACCTACAATCACATCTGTTGTGATTGCCGGATTTTCAAAAGCTGCTCGAAGAAGTTTACACTTTTCATAGTATTCCTCTGGCGTGTAGTGTCTATTCATACGCTTTAAGGTTTCCTCACATCCGCTTTGCAGAGACAAATGAAAATGAGGACATACTTTATGCAGCTTCTTTAAGCGGCCGACAAATTCCTCTGTAATAATACGCGACTCAAGTGAACCAAGACGTATTCTGCTTATGCCATCAATTGGATGAATGGCTTCAATAAGCTCGATTAAATGGCTTTCTCCATCAATTTCCCTTCCATAAGAGCTTAGATGAATACCAGTAAGCACAACCTCCTGGATGCCTGATTCTGCTAGTCTTTTAATCTCAGCTATAACGTTTTCCATGCGGCGGCTTCGCACACGTCCTCTGGCATATGGAATAATACAGTAACTGCAGAACTGATTACATCCATCCTGAACTTTTACAAATGCTCTTGTGTGCTCTAATACTGTGCTGACTTCAAGCTCCTCATACTGCTCCTTCTCTACATCTGCCAGCACATCATCAAATGTTCTTCCTTCAAAATAAGCATCTAGTGCCGTAACAATCTGACGCTTCTGGTTATTTCCAAGAACAAGATCGACAGCAGCATCTGCTCTGGCTTCTTCTTCACTTACCTGCACATAGCAGCCTGTCGCCACCACAACAGCCTCTGGATTTAATTTTTTTGCGCGGTGCAGCATCTGTCTTGATTTTCGCTCCGCCATATTTGTAACTGAGCAGGTATTAACAACATAAACATCTGCCTGCTCTGTAAATGGAACAATATCGTAGCCTGCCGTCTGCAAAAGCTCCTCCATTGCTTCCGTCTCATATGCATTAACCTTGCAGCCTAATGTGTGAAATGCTGCCCGTCTTCCCATGTTTTCATTTTCCTTTCTCTAACTTTCCCTTGACTTTTCTACTCAAAACAAGTACTATAAACTTAAAGATGAATGTTCGTTTTTTCGGTATATCTAAAATTAAAAAACAGATAATTCCGCAAGAAGCAAACATAAAAACTCACAAACATCATATTCACAGGAGGGTATTATCATGGTTACAGTAAAAATTTCTTTAAATTCTATCGATAAGGTTAAGTCTTTTGTAAATGACCTGACCAAGTTTGATTCTGATTTTGACCTGGTTTCCGGAAGATACGTTATCGACGCAAAGTCCATTATGGGTATCTTTTCTCTGGATCTTTCCAAGCCAATCGATTTAAACATTCATGAAGAAAAGAATCTTGATACTGTTATGAAGGTTCTGGAACCATACATCATCCAGTAAATTTTTTTAACTTAACTTTCAGAGATCGTTTTATCTGACCAATCGGGGCATCACATTCGTGATGCCCTATTTTTTTGCTACAGTTCACACGTCCTGTGAACTGTAATATTAAGCCTTACACCAGATAATCTCTGCGCTATTAACTGCCTCTTCTACCATCGCATCAATCTTTTCCTCAAGCTTCTTTTCGGAACTTCTGATTACCTTTACATTTGGCTTTGTAACAGGATGCTTTGCAACAAAAATTGTACAGCAGTCCTCATACGGCTGAATAGATGTTTCAAAGGTATCAATCTTTTCTGCTACATCAACAATCTCCTGCTTGTCAAAACCGATTACCGGACGATATACAGGAAGTGTGCATACCTCATTTGTTGCCATTAAGCTCTGCATAGTCTGTGATGCTACCTGACCAATGCTCTCTCCAGTAATTAAGCCATGGCAGCCATCCTTGATGGCAATGCGCTCAGCGATACGCATCATATAGCGGCGCATAATAATAGTAAGCTCATCATGCGGGCAGGCATCGTAAATATAAAGCTGAATATCAGTAAAATTGATGACATGAAGCTTGATCGGTGTTGCATATTTAGACACAAGCTTTGCCAGATCTACAACCTTTTGCTTTGCACGCTCACTAGTATACGGCGGTGCATGGAAATAAACAGCCTCAATCGTAACGCCTCTTTTTGCAATCATATAGCCTGCAACTGGTGAATCAATTCCGCCAGACAATAAAAGCATTGCCTTTCCAGCCGTTCCAACAGGCATTCCGCCTGCACCCGGAATAGATACAGAATATACGTTGATGCAAGTGTCACGAACCTCAACAGACAATAAAACCTGCGGATTGTGAACATCTACACGCGCGTTTTCGTATGCGTTTAAGATAGCCTCGCCAAGATCTGCATTTAATTGCTGAGAATCCTTTGGATAATTCTTTCTTGCACGGCGGCTGTGTACCTTAAATGTATAATCACCCTGCGGATATACATTTCCCATATATTCCACAACCTGCTCTGCCAATTTATCATAGCCTTCATCTTTAAGCTGTACAACAGGACAGATCCACACGATTCCAAATACATGCTTTAACGCATCTACTGCCTCATCATAATCATAATCGCTAAGTGCCTGCACGTAAATACGTCCAGACTCCTTCTTTACTTCAAACTCACCCTCAACACGCTCCATTGCAAGACGGATATGCTTCACAAGCGCATCCTCAAACAAATAACGGTTTTTTCCCTTAATGCCAATCTCGGCATACTTTATCAAAAATGCATGATATTTCATGTTGTTCCTCACAATTCTATCTAATGTGTTTATGTTAATAGATACCTACGAATTGCTCCGTTGCTACGCAACTCTCGCAATTCTAAAAACATTCGGATTCGCTGATTTTCCTTGAAAATCGCTGCATCCTCATGTTTTTGCGGGTCCCAAGCTCCAAAACCTTATCGTGCAAGCACGAACGGCTTTTGGAGCTTTTGACCCTGGTATCATTCTATCGTCTTGTGTAGCGGCGAAGCATCGGAAGAAGTTCCTGCAATGCCTTCAGTGCCTGATCAAGCTCTTCCTTTGTCGTATTCTCACAGAAGGAAAAACGAAGCGTTCCCTCAATAAGCTTTTTATCTAGCCCAATTGCCTGCAGAGTACTTGAAAGTGCCGGATGGTTAGATGAGCATGCACTTCCAGATGACACATAAATGCCGCGGTCGCTGAGTGCATTTAAAAGCACCTCGCTTCTTACACCTGTGAAGCTTACGCTTACAATATGCGGTGCTCTCTTATCTATACATTCCTCACCATCTGCCGTCTCATCCCAACCGTTTATTGAAACGTCATCCAGCTTATGAATGCCCTCCAAAAAATAGCGGCGAAGCTCATTTAAATGTGCTTTCTTCTGTTCAAATTTCTGATATGCAAGCTGCGCTGCCAGTCCCATACCTGCTGCACCAGGTACATTTTCAGTTCCTGAACGCATACCAGACTGCTGACCGCCTCCAAATATGATTGGATGAAGATTAACCTTGCTGCTGCAATATAAAAAGCCTGCTCCCTTTGGACCATGGAATTTATGTGAGCTGACAGACAAAAGATCAATTCCCTGCTGCTTTGGACGAATCATCACCTTGCCATATGCCTGAATAGCATCCACATGAAATACAGCACCTGGAACAGTCGCATGAACCAGCTTTGCAGCTTCCTCTACAGGCTGAATTGTTCCAATCTCATTATTTACATACATGATTGATACAAGAATGGTATCAGGTGTAAGTGCTTCCTTTAAATCTTCTAAAGAGATCTGTCCTCTGCTGTCAACTGAAAGAAATGTGATGCGAAAGCCCTGCTCCTCCAAAAAAGAAGCCGTTGCCTTGACACTTGGATGCTCGACTGCTGTTGTAATGATATGGTTTCCCTTTCTCTTTGCAGCAAGTGCCGTTCCAATAAGTGCCATATTGTTGGACTCCGTACCGCCAGAGGTAATGATAAGCTCCTTTGGATCAACCTTTAAAGTAGCAGCAATTTTCTGTCTTGCTTCCTTGATATAGCCCTCTGCCACAACACCCTTTTGATGACGTGATGATGGATTTCCAAAATCGACATCCATCAATTTTTTCATCAGCTCCTGCACCTGTGCATCCACACGGGTCGTTGCTGAATTATCCAGATATGCTTCCATTTTTTATTCCTCCAATACGTATCCAAGCATGGCAAGCACTGCCATTCCAGCTGTTTCCGTCCTCAAAATTCTTCTTCCAAGTGTAATTGCCTGTGCACCGCAATTTTCTGCCTGTGCAATCTCCTCGTCCTCAAAGCCGCCCTCTGGTCCTATAAAGATTGCTACCTGCTCGCCCGGTTTTACTGCACTAAGCGCATCGCGCGTTGCCTGCATATTTTCTGCATGCTCAAATGGTACAAGAATATGTTCCTTATCAGAAGCATACAAAAGCGCCTCTTTATATGTCATAAGAGGATGGATATCAGGAATAAGTCCGCGTCCAGCCTGCTTTGCTGCACTCTCTGAAATCGCCTGCCAGCGTTTTCTCTTTGCTTCTTCCTTTTTGCAATCAAGCTTGACTACACAGCGCTTCATCTGTACTGGAACAATCTCATGCACGCCAAGCTCCACACACTTTTGAATAATTGTCTCCATCTTATCGGCCTTTGGCAATCCCTGAAACAATACTATTCTTGAAGGCAGCTCACTTGTAGTTTCACTGACCTGCTCGATTTTTGCTGTCACTTCTTCTGCATCAAGCTGTGCAATGCTGCAAAGATATTCATGACTGCCATCGTTAACGCAAATCTGTTCACCAACCTTCATTCTAAGCACATTTTTGATGTGATTTACATCACTTCCAATGATTGCTACCTCGTGTGCAGCTGCCTGCTCTGGCTTTATAAAAAAATGATACATATATTTACTTCCTTCTAGTTACAATTGAAACCCACTCGCCCTGATGCAGCACATCAATCACTTCAAACTCTGGATTTTTTGCAAATGCATCCATGACAGCCTGCTCCTTCATATCAATGATTCCAGATGTGATAAAGATACCGCCATGCTTTACATGAACTGCGACAACTTCCTGCAGCGCAATAATAACATCTGCCAGAATATTGGCAACGACAACATCATATGCTTCATAGCCAACCTCATCCTTGATTGCCTGATCATCAATTAAGTTTCCAATCAGAACCTTATACTGCTCTGACGTAATGCCATTAACCTGTGCATTCTCATGTGCAGCATCAATAGCGTTCTCATCAAGATCTGTTCCCACTACATGACTGGCACCGCTTAACAGCGCACAAATTGACAAAATACCGCTTCCTGTTCCAACATCAAGAACATTATCACCCGGCTTTACATATTTGCGGATTCCTGCAATACAAAGCTGAGTAGTCTCGTGCTTTCCTGTACCAAATGCCATACCAGGATCAATCTGAATCAGCTTCTTTCCTTCCATTCCCTCAGGAATTTCTTCCCATGTTGGCTTAATTAAAAGATCATCAACAACGAATGGCTTAAAATACTGCTTCCAGTTATTCATCCAATCCTTGTCCTCTGTCTCAGATGCCGTGATCTCGCATGATCCTGCATTTACAAAAGAGGCAACCTCCTCAAGTGCCATCTTTACGGCAGCAAGCGTCTTAGGCACATCATACGTATCATCAAGATAAAAGCTTACAAGCGCCTCTCCGTCATCTGGTCCTAAATCTGGCAGTACATCAATAAACATGCCCTTTGTATCATTTGCTGTCAGCTCAACCTTATCTTCAATCTCGATTCCCTCAATGCCAATCTCACTTAGCTTCTCACTGATGAAATCCTCTGCTGCTGTTGTTGTCTGAATCGTAAATTTCTTCCACTTCATAACGTTATTCCTCTTCTATTCATATAATGATGGCGCCTGCGGAATCGCAAAACCTGACTGCAAAACACCATTTTCGTCAAAATAATATTCACCATTTCCAATGGTCATCTTTCCAGTTGCCATATCGCCGGCCTGATAAAAATAATATTGCTTTCCATCAAGCTCAAGCCAGCCTATGTGAGGCTTTCCATCTGGGTCAAGATAAAATTTCGTATCGCTGCCCACCCAGCCTGTAACCATCTGCGCTGTCGTATAATCAAAATAATAGCAGCCCTCTTCAAGCTCCTGCCACTGCAAGCCAAGTGCACCATTTTCATGCACATAATATGTGGAGCCATTCCAGTTTACAAATCCTTTTTGTTCTCCTACTCCTGCTAATACTTTAATCGAGCAGACCTTTGATTCTCCTGACGCATTATACACATAAGCCTGTACTGTATACACACCGTTTTTTCCGGCGTGATCCGAAAGACTGACATGATAGGAGATTGTGTCAGATGTCACCTCCAAAGATCCCTTTGTCAGCACATCTGTGCTGTCATACTCAATCCAGACAGGAAACTCAGCTCTCACAGCATCTGAGCCGACATCCCATGTCACGGTAAATCCAGCATCATCAATCTGCGTCACACGCGGATGATACACATTAAAGCCTCCAGTCACACCCCAGTCATTAATCTTTGCGTAGGCATTGTCAAGCAAAAGACTTGTATCCTCATAGCTTATGCCTGAGTCTGATTTCATAACAACTGCTATAAGATTAACATCGTCTCGCTTTGCAGCTGTCACAAGCGTGGACTGGGCAAGACGTGTATAGCCCGGCTTTCCGGCATAAACACCCTCACATTCAAACTCACCTGAAACCATCTTATGACCGCTTGTCATATTTCTTTCTGATGTATACGCTGTTTCAGGAATAGTGTATGTTTTCGCAGAAAGAATTTCCTTTGCCGCCGGATTTTTTAGTGCTGCCTTCATAATAAGCGCCATATCATAGGCTGTTGTTAAGTGATCATCAGCATCAAGTCCGTGAGGGTTTGAAAAGTGAGTGTTTTTTGCACCGGCTTCTTTTGCTCTCTCATTCATAAGTTCAACAAAGCTGTCGATATCACCGCAAACTGCTTCCGCCAAGATATTCGCGCACTCATTGCCTGAGCACATCGTAAGACCATATAAAAGATCCCTGATTGTAAATTGCTCTCCCGGCTTTGGCATCGGATGAAGTGTTGAACTAAGCGGTGCTATCTGATTCAGTGCATTTTCTGACACAGTTGTTACAGAATCAAGGTTCTTACATTGTTCCACCGTCACAAGCAGCGTCATAATCTTTGTAATGCTTGCCGGATGAAGCTTTTCGTCAGCATTTTTTTGCAAAACAATTTCACCCGTATCTGCATTCATCACGCAGTAACCTAAGGCTGATACGCCAATCTCCGGCTGATCCTGTGACTGATCGCTGTCTTTTTCCTGTACCATAGAAGCCTGTACATTTTCAAGAAATGAGCTGTTTTTTGCACTGCTTCCAACTATACAGGAAAGTAACAAAACGATCATGCCAAGAAGGAGACTCTTCTTATTCAATCGCATTACCTTACCCTTTCATATAGCTTTCTGATTATAGTTTATTAGTTACTAATTCAATCTAGTCTATCATACCTGTGTAAAGATTGCAAGTGTGGGATATGTTCATGTTGCTATGTTACGAAAGCCCTACGGTGTAATGGTTTCGTCGACGGACCAAACTCAGCAGGTTCCTTTTATGTTCTTTCTTATCTTACATTACTTTGAAAGACCTGCTTCAAGTGTCCGTCTCGTGAAATCCATTCACCTTCGGGCTTTGCTTTAAATAGTAGGTGTCTCGTGAGCTATAACACGTTTTACATAATATCCCGTGTAGGACTGCGGGCACTCTGCCACTTCTTCCGGCGTTCCCTGCGCTACTACTGTTCCTCCGCCGTCTCCGCCTTCTGGTCCCATATCAATGATATAATCAGCTGTCTTTATTACGTCTAAGTTGTGCTCGATTACAATTACCGTATTGCCGTTTTCTACAAGCTTCTGCAGCATTTCTGTAAGCTTGTGAACATCTGCAAAATGAAGTCCTGTCGTCGGCTCATCTAAAATATAGATTGTCTTTCCTGTACTCTTTCGGCTTAACTCAGTCGCCAGCTTAATACGTTGTGCCTCGCCACCTGAAAGCGTTGTGGATGGCTGACCTAATCGTATATATGAAAGACCTACCTGATACAATGTCTCAATTTTGCGGTAAATAGACGGAACATTTTCAAAAAATGTAAGCGCCTCTTCTACAGTCATATTAAGCACATCATAAATGCTCTTTCCCTTATATTTTACTTCCAGCGTTTCTCTGTTATAGCGTTTTCCCTTGCAGACCTCACATGGCACATACACATCTGGCAAAAAGTGCATCTCAATCTTTACGATACCATCACCGGAACATGCCTCACAGCGTCCACCCTTTACATTAAAGCTAAAACGACCCTTATTATAGCCTCTCGTCTTTGCGTCAACTGTTGAAGCGAAAAGATCACGGATCATATCAAACACGCCAGTGTAAGTTGCCGGATTAGAGCGCGGTGTGCGGCCAATCGGGCTTTGATCTATATTTATTACCTTGTCAAACTGCTCTATGCCCTTAATCTCTTTATATGCACCTGGAATGGTTCTCGCACGGTTTAGCTGCTTTGCAAGCGCCTGATACAAAATCGAATTGACAAGGCTGCTCTTGCCAGAACCAGATACACCAGTTACGCATGTAAAGACTCCCTTAGGAAAATTCACTGTGATATTCTTTAAATTATTTTCCTTTGCTCCCACTACAGTCAGCCAGCCCTGCGGTTCTCTTCTTGTATTTGGAACTGGAATCTTAAGTTCACCGCTCAAATATTTTCCGGTTATGGATGCCGGATTTTTCATAAGTTCTTCTGCCGTGCCTGCTGCAACAACCTGACCGCCATGTTCACCTGCACCAGGTCCAATATCAACTACATAATCGGCAGCACGCATTGTATCCTCATCATGTTCAACGACAATAACAGAATTGCCAAGATCACGAAGATGCTTTAATGTGCCAAGAAGCTTGTCATTATCTCTTTGATGCAGACCAATGCTTGGCTCATCTAAAATATAGGCCACGCCGACAAGACCAGAGCCGATCTGTGTTGCCAGACGAATACGCTGTGCCTCACCGCCTGAAAGCGTACCAGTTGCACGCGACAGACAAAGATAATCAAGACCTACATCAATCAAAAACTGTACGCGTGCTCGAATTTCCTTTAAAATCTGCTCACCTATCAGCTGCTGCGTCGTGGTAAGCGTCAAATTAGATAAAAATGCTGCGAGATCACGAATAGAAAGATTTGTCACCTCATAAATATTTTTGTCTGCCACTGTCACAGCAAGTGATTCTCTTTTCAGACGCATACCCTTACATGTAGAACATGGTGTGATGCGCATAAATGTTTCGTACTCTGCTTTGATTGTTTCCGAACCTGTCTCACGGTAACGGCGCTCTACATTTTTAATTAAGCCCTCAAATACAATATCATACACGCCTTCCCCGCGCTGTCCCTTGTAGCGCACCTTTACACTCTTATTAGTTCCATGTATCAAAATATCATGAATTTCTTTGCTGTACGACTCAAATGGCACGTCTAGCGTGAAATGAAACTCCTCTGCAAGTGCATTTAAAATCGCTCTTGTAAAGCTGCCTTCATCGGTACATGACTGCCATCCAGGCACAATAATTGCCCCCTGATCAATGCTAAGCGACTGATCTGGAATCATGAGCTGCTCATCAAACTCCATCTTATAGCCAAGTCCAAAGCAAGTCGGACACGCACCAAATGGATTATTAAATGAAAAGCTTCGCGGCTCAATCTCATCGATGCTTATTCCGCAGTCAGGGCAGGAAAAATTTTGGCTAAACGTCATTGGTGTTCCATCCACAACATCCACAAAAGCAAGGCCATCTGCCAGCTTTAGCACATTTTCCAGTGAATCGGCAAGACGCTTTTCAATACCCTCTTTTATGACAAGACGATCTACAATAATCTCAATATTATGCTTTATATTCTTATCAAGCTTAATCTCCTCTTCCAGATCATACTGACTGCCATCAATGCGCACACGCACATAGCCGCTCTTTCTTGCCTGCTCCAAAACCTTCTCATGACGGCCTTTCTTTCCGCGCACAACAGGTGCCAGCAATAAAATCTTCGTGCGCTCTTTAAGTGCCATCAAACTGTCCACCATCTGATCAACAGTCTGACGGCTTATCTTTCGGCCACAGACAGGACAATGTGGAACACCAATACGCGCATATAAAAGACGAAAATAGTCGTAGATTTCCGTTACGGTACCTACCGTAGAACGCGGATTTCTATTAGTAGATTTCTGATCAATGGAGATTGCCGGAGGCAGACCTTCAATACTTTCAACATTTGGCTTTTCCATCTGGCCTAAAAATTGTCTTGCATAAGATGATAGCGACTCCATATATCGCCTCTGACCCTCTGCATATATTGTGTCAAATGCAAGTGAGGATTTTCCTGAACCAGACAATCCAGTCAGCACAACAAGTTCATCTCTTGGAATATCCAAATCAATGTGCTTTAGATTATTCTCTGCTGCACCGCGGATTCGGATAAATTTCTTATTTTCCATATTTATTATTTTATGCCTTTCTTTTAATCATCTAAATATTTCTTCAGATTTCTCATCTGATCACGAAGTTCTGCCGCTGCTTCAAAGTTTAACTCAGCAGCTGCCTTATTCATCTGTTTTGCTACCTTTGCAATCAGCTTTTCAAGTTCCTGCTTACTCATTGATTCTGGATCCTTTGCAAGCTTCTCATCAGCCTTCTCTGCTGCCTTTGAGATTGAAATCAGATCACGGACAGCCTTCTTTATAGTAGTAGGTGTGATGTTGTGCTCTATGTTATACTCATTTTGAATCTCGCGTCTTCTTTTTGTCTCCTCAATTGCATTTCGCATAGAGTCTGTTATCGTATCAGCGTACATCACAACATGACCTTCGCTGTTTCGTGCTGCTCGTCCAATCGTCTGAATAAGTGACGTCTCTGAACGCAGAAATCCTTCCTTATCAGCATCTAATATCGCCACAAGCGCGATCTCCGGAATATCAAGACCCTCTCTAAGCAAATTGATGCCCACCAACACGTCAAACACATCAAGACGCATATCGCGAATAATCTGTGCGCGCTCAAGCGTATCAATATCAGAATGCAGATAGCGCACGCGAATACCTGCATCGCGCAGATATTCCGTCAAATCCTCTGCCATTCTTTTTGTTAAAGTCGTGACAAGCACTTTATTTTTTGACCGCAGCGTTTTTCTAATCTCGGCAATCAGATCATCAATCTGCCCCTCAACTGGACGCACCTCAATCGGCGGATCTAAAAGTCCTGTCGGACGTATAACCTGCTCTGCACGCATCATCTCATGCTCACCTTCATAATCGCCTGGTGTTGCCGAAACAAAAAGCATCTGGTCAATCTTGCTTTCAAATTCACTAAAATTCAAAGGGCGATTATCAAGTGCTGATGGAAGACGAAAACCATAATCTACCAGTGTAGTTTTTCGTGAGCGGTCTCCTGCAAACATACCGCGCACCTGCGGAAGTGTAATATGAGACTCATCCACAATAATTAAGAAATCATCTGGAAAATAATCAATCAGCGTAAACGGCGGTGAACCAGCCGGCAGTCCTGCCAGATGACGCGAATAATTTTCTATTCCAGAGCAAAAGCCAGTTTCTCTCATCATCTCAATATCATAATGAGTGCGCTCTGAAATTCGCTGTGCCTCCAGCAAACGGTCATTTCGCTTGAAAAAATCTACACGTTCCTTTAGCTCTTCTTCAATATCAGTTGTTGCGCGAAGCATCTCCTTTGGATCAACAACGTAATGAGAGGCCGGGAAAATTGCGATATGCTTTAGACGGCTTCTTACCTGTGCTGTCAGCGGATCAAACTCACTTATCTGATCAATTTCATCACCGAAAAACTCTACGCGCACTGCAGTCTCACCCTCATTTGCCGGAAAAATCTCTACGACATCACCGTGCACACGAAATGTACTTCGGTGAAAATCCATATCGTTTCGCTCGTACTGCATCTCAACAAGCTTTTTGATTACTTCATCGCGATCCTTTATCATTCCTGGACGAAGTGATAAAATCATATCCTTATAATCAACAGGACTTCCCAGACCATATATACATGAAACAGATGCCACTACGATTACATCACGCCTCTCAGAAAGCGCTGCCGTCGCAGAAAGCCTTAATTTATCAATCTCCTCATTGATCGCAGAGTCCTTCTCAATATACGTATCAGATGAAGGCACATAAGCCTCAGGCTGGTAATAGTCATAATATGAGACAAAATATTCAACTGCATTCTCTGGGAAAAATTCCTTCATCTCGCCATATAGCTGACCGGCAAGCGTCTTATTGTGGGAAATAATCAATGTTGGCTTATTTAATGCCTGAATGACATTTGCCATAGTAAATGTCTTTCCCGAACCGGTTACTCCGAGAAGTGTCTCGAACTGATTTCCCTCTTTAAATCCTTTTACAAGCTCCTCAATCGCCCTTGGCTGATCGCCAGTCGGCGCATACTCAGACACCAGTTTAAAATGATCCATATTCCCGCCTCCATCGTACATTATTTTTACAGTTCTGTATTCATACGCTGCTGTGCTGTTTGCGGTACCTCAAGCACACCAAAGCGCCACAGCATAGGGTAAATATAAGAAACACCGCGAATATCGCCAAGCGCTTTAGGACGATCTGCACTCTTTATTTTCATTGCATTTGAAAATGCCAGTCTGATACTGCTCCACGCCAATGACTTACTATTCTCCCGTCTGTCAATCCATAACTCTTTTGTCAGTTCTCCATTTCGTCCACGTTTAATAGTATAGGAAAATGGAAGACCTGACACAGTCTTAAACGGACAGTTCTGGCAATCAATTACAAGCTGCCACAAAAGCTCACTTGCCTGATTTTCATCGCCTGCCTTAACAGCTTCAATTAATTTTTGTTTAAGCTTCTCGTCCATATGACACCCTTCTTATATTATAAATACTTGTAACTATTCAGAACCACATTCGCAAAATCGCATCATGATCGGCACAAGAATGTTCATATCAATCGGCTTGGAGACATGATCATTCATACCTACATCAAGCGCCATCTGTCTGTCCTCTGTAAAGGCATTTGCTGTCATTGCAATGATAGGAATTTGTGCCTTATTTTGATTTTTCATTCTGCGAATTTTCCTAGTAGCATCATAGCCGTTCATGACAGGCATCTGAATATCCATAAGAATCATAGCATAATATGAATTATCTGCCTTTTCAAGCATATCAATGCACTCCACACCATTGCATGCCCTCTCTATAATGCAGCCTTCCTCTTCTAGAAGCTCCGTTGCAATTTCTGCATTAATATCATTGTCCTCTACCACCAAAATTCTCGCACCAACTAAGCTGGCTTTATCATGAGTTCCTTTATCCCGCTTTGCAACTGATTCCTCTTTTGATGCAATTTTGCATGGGATAGTTACAGTAAATGTAGAGCCGTCGCCAATTTTACTTTGCACATCAACACTGCCATCCATCAGCTCAACAAGCTTTTTCACGATACCCATTCCAATGCCGCTTCCTTCTACACGGCTTATCGTTGAATTGCGCTCTCGCTCAAATGGTTCATAAATATGCTTTAAAAACTGATCTGACATACCAATTCCATTATCTTTTACAGTAATAATAACATCGCACCAGCCATTCTTTTTGCCAGGTGCCTGCGAAATATCACAGTTTATCACACCTCCATTATTAGTGTACTTAATTGCATTGCTTATGATATTAATAAAAATCTCCGATACATGAGAAACATCCATGTAAACATACGGATAAAGCAAATGTTTTGTCTTAGTAATTGTCTGTTTCTTTTCTTCCGCCTGATTCAAAAACATCATAACCCATGTTTCAAAATCTGCGCCGATATCTGAAATTACATATTCCATTTCTGTCTTATTATTTTCAATTCTTGCAAGATCCAGCACATCATTAAGAAGAGACAGCAAATTCTGGCCGCATGACTGAATATTTTTCATATATTTTTTAAGCCTTTCTGTATCATCTATATGCCTAGATGCCAGATCTGCATATCCTATAATTGCATTCATTGGCGTCCTGATATCATGCGACATATTAAAAAGGAACGTCGATTTTGCATTATTTGCACTTTCAGCCTTTTCTACTGCCACCTGCAGCTTTTCATTAAGCTCCTGTGTGTGTATTGCTGCCCTCGTTGCAATAGCCTCGGCCTTTCTTGCCTTTCTTAAAAGCACAAGAATCACAGTCATAACACTTAAAACAGTAACGACACTTACAATAGATACTTTTAACAGATTGTGTTTTATATAATCTCCCAATGTTATTTTTCTTGAATTGTTCTCATACATGGCAAGTGAGCTCGTAAGCATATTGTTTGGCATAGCATTAAGCGTTTTATTTAGTATTGTCAACAAATTCTTATTTCCGTTATTAACTGCAAAGGCTGCTTTCTCCGAGTATAAAAGTGGCACACTGTAAAAACTTGGATCCCTGCTGTATTTTGATGCAAGGGTGACACCAGTTATAAAGAAATCGGCCTCTCCAGAATTCACAGCTTCTGCCATCTCTTTGTCTGTATCATATTCTAAAATTTTCCAATGCGGATAATAATATTCAATATGTTCTCTGAAAGACATATTATCTTTTGAAATTGCAACACGGTTTTCATCATTTTCATTAAAATGAGGCTTATTCGTGACTGCTATCAAATTATATGTCCACGTTGTATTTGTACATGCGAAATGATATTTCTCCATCGCATTTGGATGCTGATTGAAATGAAAAATCATATCAATCTCATTTTTCTTTAGCGCTTCTATCTCTTCTTCATAGCTGTCATATCCCATAAGCGTAAATGTCAGATCTTGTTTTCCAAGACATTCTACTGCATACTGAATATAATCAGTGATTGCACCAGTAACTTTCCCACTTGACGGATCTATAACGCTCGCGCCGACATCATTGGCTAAAAATCCCATTCGAATTGCACCATGTTCTTTCAGCCATGATTTTTCCTCAGATGAAAGAACAGGTGTATAATCAGACGAAAAATATTGCTTGTACAAATCTGACAGATAAAATGGACGATCCTCCTCTAACTGACGCATTGCAAGCTCAAGATCTTTTTTTATCTCTGGATGATCCTTATTAATTGCAAAATAAATATTTGATTTGCCAATTCGTGTAATAATCGAGACATTTTTATCAACCCAAAATGATCCATCCAACGAAACAAAACAGTCAATTTCTCCATTTTCCAGTTTTGCCAGTGCATCTTCTTTACTTTCTATATTCACATGTATTGTTTTAAGTTTATTTTTTAACTCCCATTCTTTCAGCATCACTTCTGGCTTTGCACCTATAAGGACACCAATACGCTTTCCATTCAATGTCTTAAAATCAGTAGAAGAAATATCGTCACTTGAAAAATCTGCATACAGATAATATTTCTCTACACCCATAGGTACGTCTGAAAACAGCATCCTATCTGTGCGTTCCTCTGTATAGGCAATATCTCCCAAAATGTCTATTTCACCATTTTGGAGTTTTTCAAAGCAATCTGTCCAATTACAGGCTACATACTCAAATTTCCACCCAGTATAGCCTGCCAGCGTCTCCAGCAGTTCATAACTATACCCCTTTCGCATCCCCTTTTCAGTTACATAATTAAATGTATCCCCAAGTGCGCCCACGCGAATTATTTTTTCTGGTGCCTCTTTTTCAGCTGCATTTACCGTTGTAAAAAAAGCTAGCAGCAAGGCTGCACATACAATCATATATTTGACTTCTTGGCATACAGTAACTACATATTTTTTCATAGTCATCTTTTTCATCAGTCTTTCCTCATGATCTAATACTTTTTTCGTTCTAAGTATACTCGGTCACATGGTGTTTTGTCAATTTCCTTCACATTAAAAAAGGGCACAACCCTAATCGAGTCATGCCCTGCTTTAAATACTATTTAGAACTTATTCGCAAAGTTTTGAAAATGCATCAGCAACAAACTGAACTTTTGTTCCGACAATTACCTGTACGGAAGTCTTTCCAGGTTTGATTACTCCTGCAACACCTGCAGCCTTGATTGCCTTATCATTTACTGCAGTCATATCTCTTACTTCAAGTCTAAGTCTTGTTACACAGTTATCGATGCTTACGATATTTTCCTTACCGCCGCATCCTGCAAGAATCTTCTTTGCGATTTCTGTATAATTATCACTTGCTAACTGAACCTTCTTTTCTTCCTCAAGATCATCATCATCTTCTCTTCCTGGAGTCTTTAAATCAAACTTCTTGATTGCGAAGAGGAATACAAAATAGAATACAACGAATGCTGCGATTCCAAGCGGAATAATCAGCACTGTCTTCTGAGCTGCCGGAAGTGTAGATGAGAACAGAAGGTCGGTAGCACCTGCTGAGAAACTGAATCCTGCACGGAAGCCAAGCGCAACAGTAATAATTGTGAAGATACCATAAAGTAATGCATAAATTACATACAGACCAGGTGCAAGGAACATAAATCCAAATTCGAACGGCTCAGTAACGCCGCAGACAAATGAACAAACTGCTGCAGAAGCAACAAGTCCGATTGCGATCTTCTTCTTTGCCGGCTTTGCACACTGAATCATTGCAAGTGCTGCACCAGGAATACCGAACATCATACATGGGAAGAAGCCTGACATATACATTCCAAGGCTCCATGTTACATCTGCAGATGTCTCACCTGCCCAGAAGTGCTGCAAATCACCAAGACCAATAGTATCAAACCAGAATACGTTGTTTAATGCGTGATGTAATCCAGTTGGGATCAACAGACGGTTTAAGAATGCGTAGATACCAGCACCCACAACACTCATACCTGCAACTGCATCGCCAAGTGCAACAAGTGCTCCGAACAGCAATGGCCATACAAATAATAAAACAGCAGATACAATAATAGAAACTAAACCAGCAATAATAGCAACACAACGCTTGCCGCTGAAGAATGCCAGCCAGTTCGGAAGCTTAGTGTTCTTGAACTTGTTGTAGCAAGAAGATCCGATAACACCAGAAAGGATTCCGATAAATGGATTTGCAATCTTATTGAATGCAAGTGTCTTAGTTGCATTGTCTGCAATTGACGGAATCAATGTGGTAACAACACCAGTAGAAAGAAGTGTTGTGATCATAAGCCAAGATGCCAGAGCGGCGATTCCGCCGGTTCCGTCATTCTTTTCTGACATACCGACACCAACACCGATTGCGAAAAGAATCGCCATGTTTTCAATAAGAGCTGATCCTGCCTTTACTAAGAAGAATCCGATCAAATTTTTTACGCCCTCGATGTCTCCTCCCTGCATCGTCGCCGGACATAAATAATAACCGATGCCCATGAGAATACCACAGATTGGCAGCACTGCTACTGGAAGCATTAATGCTTTACCTAGTTTTTGAAGAAATTTCATATATTTCTCCTCCTTTAAATTATACTTAATTGAATCACTCCAATCAGTTTCATGAGATTTTTAAAACTGCCTCGTCTAGTAAGACATCGCCTTCCTTTTGAAGACTGATCTTTTCATAATCATCCGTATTGCAGATTAAAACTGGTGTAATTGTATTTAATCCAGCCTCTTTAATCTTATCCAGATCCACGTCCATCAAAAGATCACCCTTCTTCACCTTGTCACCAGCTGCAACATGCGCGGTAAACGGTGCGCCCTTAAGTGTAACAGTATCCAATCCGATATGAATTAAGATTTCAGCTCCCTGGCTGCTAGTCAGCGTAATTGCATGAAGTGTATCAAATACCATGGTCACTTCAGCATCTGCCGGTGCATACACTTTTCCCTCAGTTGGGATCACTGCAAAGCCTTCTCCCAATAACTTTTCAGAAAAAGTTGGATCTGGAACCTCTGTCAAAGGAACTACTTTTCCTTTGCAAGGTGCATAAAGCACATTTCCCTTCTCTTTTCCCTTAAAAAAATTGAACATAGCGTCTCCTTTTCTTTTGCCAAAAAATGTTTACATTTGTGTTTCGCAATCACCATTTAGATGGTATTTTGCATAATTTTTGCACGTTCTTTCTTTGGCATTTATATATATTTCAACCACAAGATTATATTTTGTCAACAGTTTTATCGTTATTTTTTTAACTTATTGCTGTCCTTTCATCTCCTTTAATCCATCTATATGAAGTGCCTCTAACTTCTCATAAGCTGCAGTCTTGTCAATAATCGTCTGAATTAACTGCTCTAGCTGCTGACCTTTTCTATAATCTGCCGGAGCGAAATAACGTATTCTGTTATCGCGCATCATACGATAGACTTTTTCTTTATTGCCCGTGACAGGATTGTACACGCCAATTGCATGACCGCCATATGTGTTTACAAGCTTCATGCTCGGAATATCTGTATCGCTGTCACCAATATAGACAATATTTCTAAATGGCACACGCATCTTGTCTGCCGGAAAATAGTCATTTACTGCAGCATCATTTACATCAAGTATTCCCTTTTCTATGCGAAATAAAAACTGTGTTTTGCTCGTATAATTTACTGCCTGTGCCGGCCAAATAGCCACGCCATTTTCATCATAATAAAAGGCACTCGCATAAATCTCTTCAAATGAGCCGCGCTTAGCAATCTCTGTTCCCTCTATCATCTCCTTTAAACCTGAAGAAATAATATAATGCTCTATAATCACTCCATTTTTATCACCATACTGACGCACGCGCTCAAACCACTCATCTACACCCGGAAACAATTCCACCTTAGAACCATATTCCTCAAGTGCCTTGCGGCTCAAATCAAAATGACCCTTCGCCTCGCGAACCATCTTATACATATAGGCAAGATTCGAATCCATCCCGTTTGCTCTTGCCATCTCGTTTGACTCTGCCCAGAAACGGTCCACATGATAATTCACAGACTGAATATAGCCCTGTGCCTGCATATCGTCCGGTGATAATGTCTTATCAAAATCATAGCAAATTGCTAGTACAGGCCGCTCCTCCTTCGACTTTCTCTTAAAGCCATATGGATTATCTCTTTCTTCTGTTTTATAAGATTCATTTATTTCGTATTCTTCAAATTCCTTTTTCTGTCTGCTCACAAAATACTCCTTTCCAAACACTATTATTGAAAAATGGCGGCACGAAATCCACTTTTTCGTGCCGCCATTTTTCTTATGTATTATAATTTAATTCTTTAATCACTTCTTGTTTACTCAACTGTAACACTCTTTGCTAAGTTTCTTGGCTTATCTACATCAAGTCCCTTTGCTACACTGACATAGTAGCCCATAAGCTGCAGCGGAATAACTGCAAGACTAGTTGCAAAGTGCTCGTCCGTCTTTGGAATATATACAGTAAAGGATACAGTGTCCTCAATGTTATAATTTCCATATGTTGTCAGTCCCATCAAATAGGCACCGCGGCTCTTGCACTCTACCATATTGGAAACTGTCTTCTCATAAAGCTCAGACTGAGTTAAAACACCGATTACAAGAGTTCCATCCTCAATAAGACTTATAGTTCCATGCTTTAATTCACCTGCCGCATAGGCCTCAGAGTGGATGTAGCTTATCTCCTTCATCTTAAGACTACCCTCAAGACTGATAGCATAATCAATTCCTCTGCCAATAAAGAAAATATCACCTGCATTTGCCTGTTTTGCCGCAAACCACTGAATGCGCTCCTTATCCTCTAAGATCTTTGCGATCTTATCCGGAAGCTGCTGCATCTCGTCAATTAAGTGCGCATACTGTGTATCATCAATGCTTCCTCTGACCTTTGCAAACTGAACAGCCAGACAATATCCTGCAATAAGCTGCGTGCTGTATGCCTTTGTCGTTGCTACTGCAATCTCTGGTCCTGCAAGCGTATAGAAAACATTGTCTGCCTCTCTAGCAATAGAGCTTCCCACCACATTGACAATACCAAGCGTCTTCACGCCCTTTTTCTTTGCCAGACGAAGCGCAGCAAGACTATCTGCCGTCTCTCCTGACTGACTGACAATTATAACAAGGCCATTTGGATCAAGCACCATTTTGCGGTAACGAAACTCAGATGCAAGCTCCACGCGAACTGGAATCTCTGCCAGATCTTCAAAGACATACTGACATGCTACTCCAACATGATAAGCAGAGCCACATGCAACAATATAAATCTGGCTGATATTTTTAATCTGCTCCTCTGTCAGTCCAACATCAGACAAATCAATAGCGCCATCCTTTACAACTGAATTGATGGTGTCACGAACTGCCTTTGGCTGCTCATGAATCTCCTTAATCATAAAGTGTTCAAAGCCAGCTTTCTCAGCTGCCTCTGCGTCCCACTCGATCTGTGTCGGCTGCTTCTCAATCTCATCACCATCCAAATTGTAAAAGGTGATCGCACCATCTGCCATACGTGCCATTTCCAGATTGCCAATATAATAGACAGTACGTGTGTATTTAAGAATTGCCGGAACATCAGATGCCACAAAGCAGTCGCCATCTGTCACACCAAGAATCATCGGGCTGTCTTTTCTTGCCACATAAATCTCGCCCGGATAATCTTCAAACATCATAGCAAGTGCATATGAACCGCGAATACGCACAAGTGCGTGATTGATCGCGTCTACTGGTGTGTGCTCATATTTCTTATAATAATAATCAATAAGCTTAACTGCAACCTCAGTATCAGTAGATGAATAAAAGCTGTAACCCTTGCGAATAAGCTTTTCCTTTAACTCCTGATAATTTTCAATAATACCATTGTGAACACCAACTACATTGCCATCATCTGACATATGCGGATGTGCATTAGTCTCACTCGGTTCACCGTGCGTTGCCCATCTGGTATGACCAATACCGCATGTACCAATAAGTGCATTACCGTTATCCGTTTTTTCTGCAAGGGATTTTAATCGCCCCTTCGCCTTAACAATCTCAGTTTTCTTTTCTCCATTGCGAACAGCAAGTCCTGCTGAATCGTAGCCTCGATACTCCAGTTTTGACAGACCGTCCAAAAGAATAGGAGCGGCCTGAAGATGTCCAGTATAACCAACAATTCCACACATGATGTCTCTCTCCTCTAACGCTTACGTTTCACATGCAACTTTTTTTACAATTTCCACACCAACCTCAACTAACTGCTGTCGTCCAAACATTTCCAGATTCAGCCATGCCTTTCGTTTATGGCGATCAATCCTTTGGATAGTGGACTCCATACCCTTAAGAGGTCCAGACAAAATGACAACCTTATCACCGATAATCATTCCCTGTGACATCTTTACAAGCTCCTCATCACCAGCAAAACGAAGTAGAAAATCAATTTCATTTTGCGTCAGCGCAATGATATCATCTCCAGCCCCCAAAAGCTTTGTCATAGCTTCTACTCTTTTTAACTGCTCATGCAGCTCATCCAAATTTTCTGATATAAGAAACAGATAGCCCGGAAACAGCTTTTTCTTCTGAATATGCCACTGTCCCTTATACTTTATCTTCTCCTCATACAATGGAAGAACACAATGTGAAAGCACATCCTTACTTATGCGCTGCTCACACTCCTGCTTTATCTTTTCTTCCCTTCCAGTGCTCGTCTGAATGACATACCACATAAAACCTCCCATTAAAAACGGCAGCAGATACGTCTGAATGGTTCCTTGCGTGCACGCTTATCTCTCAACAAAATCGTGATCCGGTATCACCGCAATATTTTCTACATCCATAGCATCAATGCGAATCCAGCGGTGACCGTCCAAAAATTGGATCAGCGTATCAATTTCGGCTTCTTTTCCCTGCACCTCCATCTCTACGCTTCCATCATCTAAATTTTTTACCCAGCCGGCAAGGCCAAGAAGCCTTGCCTTATAAACTGAGAAATAACGAAAACCTACATCCTGCACTCTGCCGTAAAAAATGATATGCTTGCGAACTACAGTATCTGCCATATGTTTTCTCCTTTACATCACTTAACCGTACAGACTGCTCTGAAATTTTTACAGATGCAGATGACGCGGCACACCATCTACATAGAATGGATGCAGCTCTGCCTGAATTAACGGTCTTGCATAACGTGCAAACTCTGGTGTTACATGCATGCCATCCTCGCTAATCCACTCATCCGGCACACATTTTTCCTTGTTTGCAACACGGCTTACATCAGTCAGGCCCGTCTCTGTGCGATACGGAATATCTGATACACGATAAATCGTGCACATCTTTCCAGTTTCACCGCGAAAAGCAGCTTCCACAGCTGCACCGCCTACCTGATATGCCTCTGTCACATCAGTACGGCTTGCAAGCGGAGATGCACAGCGCTGCAAAACTGACAGCTCAACTGCTCTTGTCTTACATCCAAGATGAGCCTTAATCAAATCTGCAAGGTAACGAGCTGTACCAGAAAGTGCAGCCTTATGACCAAACGCATCCACTGCACCAGGTCCAGATACAAGATCACACAAAAACTCACCATCTTTGTTCTTCACACCCTCGCTCACTGCAATCACAAGCGTATGACGCTCTTTTTCAAGCTGTGCCACTTTTGCAAGAAATGCTTCCTCGTCAAATGCACGCTCCGGCAGAAGAATCATATCTGGTCCATTACAGTCTGCACCTGCTGCCAGACTTGCTGCACCTGCCAGCCATCCTGTATGACGGCCCATAATCTCAACTACTGTTACACTATTCAGGTTATAGACACTTGAATCGCAGATAATTCCTTTGATCGTTGCCGCAATATACTTTGCTGCACTTCCATAGCCCGGTGTGTGATCAGTAAACATTAAATCATTATCGATTGTCTTTGGAACACCGATAAAGCGAATGCTGCTTTTTACCTTAGCACCATACGCTGCCAGTCTCGCAATAGTATCCATCGAGTCATTGCCGCCGATATAGAATACAGCGCCAATCTCGTATTTTTCAAATAAGTGAAACAGCTGTTTATATGGTTCCTCATCCACATCCGGATTTGGCAAACGAAAACGACAGCTGCCCAAATAGCTTGCCGGTGTACGCTTTAACAGCTCAATATCCATCTTATCGCTAAGACACTCATTTAAATCAACGATCTGCTCCTGGAGCAGTCCCTGTATTCCATAGCGCATACCATATACATGCTCTGCGCCCATCGCCCTTGCTGTCTCATAAACACCTGCAAGGCTTGCATTAATTACTGCCGTCGGTCCACCTGACTGTCCAACTAATACATTCTTGATTGTCTCCATAAAACATACCTCCTCAACGAAAACAGTATACATTGTTTTTAGGATTTCAGCAAGACTTTTTTGTTTGGTCGGTATACACCTAATCCTTCTTCAACGGAACACACATTTGCAAATTAATAAATTTGATGCTAATATAGCTGATATACACCTAACTTGATTGGGTTGATAAAAAAGGAGTCCCATTTTGAAACAAAAACATTCTAATCGTCTTTGTTCTGTTATTGTTAGCATCATAGTTATTCTTCTTGTACTGATTGCTGTTTCGTTATTTTGGGTGAATAGCCGTCTATGTTTTGTCGATTACACACCATATAGCTATTCTGAATCTGGTGATGCAATCAAAAATCCATATGTTGGCTTGTACTCGATTCGCGGCTATCTGTTAGCAGAGGATGCCACATTTTCACTGCCTGAGACAAATGCTGCAATTGATTCATCCAGCTCTTCTTTTGAACTATCACTGCTTGAAATCAATCTGAAAAATTATGGAAATTGTGATCTTTCTGATAATGCACTTAGCCAAATTGATTCTATTTTGTCTGCGTGGACTAAGACAGGCAGCCAACTAATTTTGCGCTTCTTATATGATTGGGATGGTCAAAATTTAGAAAGTGAACCAAATGAGTTGTCACAAATTTTAACGCATATGGAACAGGTTGGACCAATCGTAAATAAATATGCCTCATCTGTCTACATTATGCAGGGGATTTTTGTCGGAAACTGGGGCGAGATGAATAATACAACACATATGGAAAATGGTGAGATGGAAACGCTAATTCAAAAGTTGGACGATGTTATTGATCCTTCTATTTTTCTTTCAGTTCGCACTCCTGCGCAGTGGAGAACCATTGTAGGCGAGTATCATGGCACCAAAGTACCGCGTTGTCCACAGCCAAATCTTTTGTCTTCCTTGGCTTCACGTCTAGGTTTGTATAATGATGGAATGCTTGGCTCTGCAAATGATACAGGCACTTACGGGGATAAGGCAGCTGCAGATTTGGATACAAATTATAGCGATGCGTGGACACGCGAAGATGAGCTTGCCTTTCAGAACGACCTATGCCTTTATGTACCAAATGGCGGCGAGGTGATTATTGATAATGTATATAATGACTTTGATAACGCTGTAAAAGATCTTTCGCAAATGCATGTGTCTTATCTAAACAGTGAATATGATAGCACTGTACTGAATAAGTGGAAAGAAACTATAGTAAATGGAACTGACAATGTTTGGAATGGAATGAGTGGATATGACTATATTGAACGCCATCTAGGCTACCGATATGTCCTTGACAGTTCATCGTTAAAATTTCATCCGCTATTTGATGATACCGGAATGCTGACAGTAACAATTCGAAATGTAGGCTTCTCGAATTGTTACCGTCCTCTTGAGGCAAGCGTATATGTAGTTTCAGATCTAACGGGGGATTGTGTCGCTAAGGTACCTATTGATACTGATCCACGCCTATGGAACAGTGAGGAGTCTTCCTCATTTACAGTTCCAATTGATGTGCGCAGTCTGAATAATAGGGAAAATAATACTTATACGCTTTATTTAAAATGCAGTGATACCGCCATTAACCGCACAATACTATTTGCAAATACACAGTCTCTTACAGAATATGGATACGAGTTAGGGAATATCGGGGTATCAAGGGGGGGATGGACATTTGACTTACGGTAGGGTATACTTTAGTTAATTCAAATCAATTCAACATTTTAGGGGGATAAATCATGGCAGGAGAATATAAGAAAATTGTAATTGTTACTGGTGGAAGTTCTGGCATTGGGCGCTGCACGGCATCCGCTTTGAGAGACAGTGGTTGTATTGTCTATGAGTTTAGTCGTAGAAATATCCCAATGGAGGGCATTACCCATCTGTCAGTAGATGTGACCGATGAAAACGCGGTCAACTCAGCTGTGAAACAAATCATTCAAAAAGAGACAAAAATTGATGCGGTTATCAACTGCGCAGGCTTTGGAATTTCTGGTGCAGTCGAGTTTACATCAACCGATCAGGCAAAAGCTCAGTTTGATGTAAACTTCTTTGGAACAGTCAATATAAATAAAGCTGTTCTCCCCTTCATGCGTCATCAGGGTAATGGCCATATTATTAATATCAGCTCAGTAGCTGCTGTAGCCCATATTCCGTTCCAGACCTTCTACTCGGCAAGCAAGGCCGCTATTTCTTCTTACTCTTACGCTTTAGAAAATGAAGTTAAACCCTATGGCATCCATGTTACCATCGTAGAATTAGGTGACATCTGCACAGGATTTACACAGATGCGTCAGAAAAGTATTCTCGGTGATGATGAATATGGTGGACGCATCTCTCGGAGTGTCAGTCAGATGGAGCATGATGAGCAAAACGGTATGAACCCAGAAGTCATAGGAAAATACATTGCGAATATTGTAAAGAAAAAGAAACCAGCAATTGTTTACGTTGCCAGCGCAAAATATAAATTCTTAAGTCTTTTGTGCAAGATTCTTCCAGCGGCAGTGCGAGAAAAAATCGTAGGAAAAGTATATGGTTAAAGCTTTACTCATGCAGTTCCAGTGGTAGTCCGTCAGGATCATGGAAGAAAGTCATGCCCTTAGCTAGATACACGGGCTGTCCCCAATGTAGTCAACTCAAAATTTTACATTTTCATTCCAATCATATGTGTAATATACAGCCACATTATTTTTGAATTTTTCAAAGCTTTTATAAAACTTTTGATTTACTGAATCAAAAATTTCTTTTGCATACTCGCCATCGTAATCATGTGCCAATTGATTTCTTGCCTTAAGCATTACAAGCCACTCGTCATCATCAATCAATCCATTTACATATGCTGTTTTTAAAACTTCTCTTGGAGATCCAATTGCAAAATCTGTAATTCCCATATTTTTAACAAGAATATCTTTCATTACTTTCCAAGATATATCAAATGCCAAATTAAAATTTTGAACTGTTCCCTCCAAAACAAAATCGGCTTCTGGATCAGCCTTCTGGCTTTTCTTTAAATTTTCCAGGCATCTGCAAAACGTATTATAACGATTAATAAATTTGTTTTCCATATCGTTCAATGTCCTCCTTTAAATATTGATTACGCACAGTATCATAATCAACAACATCAATCTTACGCAACGTTTCTATTTTTTCCACTGCATCTTCCAGTTTTAATATATCTTTGCATCCCTTAACAGCAAAATCAATATCACTTCTTTCTAATGCTGTATTTGTTGCAAATGATCCAAAAAGTATTAAATGCTCTACTCCCTGTTTTTGGCAGATATCTATCATTTCTTGTATGATTGTTTCGATACTCATCATTGACATAAAGTATCTCCCTTCTACTGAAAAATTTTTCAAGCCCGAAAAAATTCCTTATTAACTGCTTTACTCGTGCAATTCAAGCGGTAAACCGTCTGGGTCATGGAAGAAAGTCATCTTCTTGCCGGTATAATCGTCAACACGAATTGGCTCACATTCAATTCCTGCTGCTGTCAGCTCTTTCACCGTCTGCTCAACGCTATCAACGCTGAAAGCAAGATGACGCAAACCACATGCCTCCGGGCGATTCACACGCTTCGGAGGATTTTCCTCAGCGAAAATCTCCAACTCCGTAAGTTCATTAACACGAAGATCCAGCTTCCAGTCTTTACGCTCTGGGCGGTAGTTTTCTCTGATGACAGAGAATCCCAGCTTGTTCACATAGAAATCCTTTGCTGCTTTGTAGTTGGATACAATGATTGCAATATGATGTATTTTTGATAAATTCATTTTTCTTACACTCCATTTCTTTTATTTCCGTCACAAACTATATGGCAGCCTTCAAAAAAGACCAGTTTAGTGTCAGGTGGGCTGGCACGTACCGTTTCTGGCTAAGCCAAGTGGACAGTAATTAAGCCGGATGCAAAATAAAGCAGCCACCACACCTGTCACCACTGGCTCCCCTTTTTCTCAGTATATCATATTATACACATAATATCAAATTATTTTCCAATTCTAGAAACACAATAAAACAGCCACCACATCTATCAATCCCTACTGGCTCATCGAACTAAGCTAGTAAAAACTAACCTTTTTCCCATATTTATCAGCAAAACTTGCTGTTATCATTGCACCACTGCCTCTACCTGCTGCTATAACGATTAACCTGTCTGACCATGAAGCAATTAGTCTATTTCGCTGCGGAAATGTGTGATACTCCCACGCGCGTTCTTGCGAACGGGCGGTGCTTCTTGAGACATGGTAGAACGCCTCAAAGGGCCATCACAAGCCCTCTACACCC
>ERZ809224.64-NODE-64-length-129636-cov-44.756716_pt1 | contig 129636 bp, 131 predicted proteins | sample MGYA00520513_ERZ809224 | MGnify/ENA primary metagenome ERZ809224 (study PRJEB31576, sample SAMEA3212658) | Homo sapiens | biome: human-gut; feature: human gut; material: fecal | place: Sweden | collected 2012 ... | reverse complement strand
ATCTCTGGTAGATCAAATACGGGAATTGTCATAAGAATTTTTGAAATGTCCGAGCATTGTAACATTTCGCGGACATTCATGATTTACAATTATGTCCTCACCTCAAATAGGAGGCAAAGACCATGAAAAAAACGATGGTGATTTCATTTATAGCTGCTGCGATGCTATTGATACCATGTACAGCTTGTCATGTAGCAGAGAGCCACAATGAAGTACTGGCACAAGAAAACAAAGAGAACACTGTTAACGGAGGATATACCATTACAGATATTACTGACCCCGTTGAAGTTCAAAGCTACATTGAGCAGCAAGGCGGTGAATATACTGCCGATATTATGGCTGTTCATCAGGTTACATTTACCGATTATACCGCAAACGACATTACAGATCCGGCAGAAATCAAAGCCTATCTGGAAAGTCAGGGGCAAGAATATAACGAGAATATTACCGCTATTCATCAGATTACTTTCATTGACGGGGAAGCGACACCAGAGGGTTCCCTTTGCGAAGTTGAAAAATGAATTGTCCTAAAATTGAAGCAATTCACCATGGATTTTTATAGCGTTTAGGACAATTCTGCAACATTTCTCCTTTACTCTATATGCAACAAATTAAGAAAGGCAGGTAACTGTTATGAAAATTTTGCAGACAACGGATTTGAAAAAATACTACGGCACAGAGCCGAACATTACCCGCGCCCTGGATGGCGTGAACTTCTCTGTGGAGGAAGGCGAATTTGTGGCGGTGGTCGGCACTTCCGGTTCCGGTAAGTCCACCCTGCTTCACATGATGGGCGGTCTGGACACACCCACCTCCGGCAGCGTGATGGTGCGGGATAAGGAGCTGGCGAAGATGAACGATGAGCAGCTTACCATCTTCCGCCGCCGCAATATCGGCTTTATCTTCCAGAACTACAATCTGGTGCCGATCCTAAATGTCCATGAGAACATCGTCCTGCCGGTGGAGCTGGATGGGGATACGGTGGATCAGAAATTCATGGCGGATGTGGTGTCCATGCTGGGACTGGAGGATAAGCTGAAGAATATGCCAAACAACCTCTCCGGCGGCCAGCAGCAGCGTGTGGCTATCGCCCGCGCTCTGGTGTCAAAGCCCGCTATCGTCCTTGCCGATGAACCCACCGGAAACCTGGACAGCAGGACCAGCGCCGATGTGCTGGGGCTTTTGCAGAGAACGAGTCGTGAATTTAACCAGACGCTGGTAATGATCACACATAATGATGCCATTGCCCAGCTTGCAGACCGTATCGTGCGGATTGAGGATGGCAAAATCGTTGGATAAAGGAGGTGGCAGACATGACATTGCCTTTTGAAAATGATACAGGGCCGGTTATTAAAAAATTGGCGTCACGAAGTATTCAGACAGATAAGCGGCGCAACCTGTTTGCGATCGTAACGATTGCTCTGGCAGCCGCTTTGATGGCAGCGATTTTTTGTGCAGGAGCGGGAAGTGACAGAAAACTGGAGGCGGACATTCGGGGACAGTATCAGGCGGTTGTGGTGAATTGTGACCGTGATACGATTGAAAGACTGAAAGACTGCCCGGAAGTGGAACGCTGGGGCCTTTCCCAGAATTACGGTTCTGCCCGCTATGGTGACAGCGTTCTGACTGTGGAGTATGCGGATGCCAACTGGATGGAATTGGGTAAGAAGCCTTCCTTTACTGGGACACTTCCGCAGGCTGCCAATGAAATTCTGGTAGAACGGGCATTTCTTGATTATTTTGAAATCCCGGCAGAAGTCGGGCAGAGCATAGAGGTGGATTTGGGAAACGGAAAGCAGACCTATACCGTCAGCGGTATCATGGATGTGGAGAATGACTCCCGTATGTTCCAGCTTTATGTATCTGAAGCATTTGTGGAGGAGATGGCGCAGGGAGAGCCGCTGTTTGAATTTCGGCTTCGTTATACTGGTGCTGATAGTATGGAGCTGGAGCAGCTCAAGGCGGATATTGCAGCATTCCTTTCTGCCAACGATGTCTCAGAGGATCAGATTTTTTACAGTTCCAACTATTTCGATATGCAGGGCTTTAAGTCCGGCGTGATGAAATATTACATTCCCGTGGCAATCCTTTTGCTGGTTGCCTGTGCCGTGGTCATTTACAGTATCTTTTTCATTTCCGTAAAGGGCAAAATGCGGGAATATGGACGCCTGAAAGTGATTGGCACAACACCAAAACAGATTCGGCGGATCGTGCGGCGGGAGGGATTGCTGTTATCTCTTTGCGGTATCCCGCTGGGGCTTTTGGTTGGAGGGGCCATCGGGTTTGCCATTTTCCCGGCACATTGGAGCTGGATGGGCAATCTGCCTTATCTGGCTGCGACCGCAGCAGCCTGCGCCCTGACGGTATTTCTGTCCATTCATGCGCCTGTCCGCATGGCGGCGAGGGTATCCCCAATCGAAGCGGTCCGCTCCAGTGGTTATGAAACGGCAACAGACCGGAAAGATCAGAAAAACCACCGCATTACGCCGTTCTCTATGGCACAGATGAACTTTAGGCGGAGCAGGAAAAAGACGGTCATCACTCTGGTATCTTTGGGATTGACGGGTGTGTTTTTGGTAACAGCCGCTACGGTACTTAACTCCATCAGTCCCGAAAAGATGGCGATAGAAGCCATGGGAGATCACTGTAACTATGAGGTCAGCTGGATGGATTCGGGAGGCGCGGAAGGATTGCCTGCCATCGCACGGGAAAATCCATTGACAGAAGAACTTCGTCAGGAGCTTCTTGCCATAGATGGTGTGGAATCTATCACCAGCCATGAAGTAACATCCGTAACGGTGAAACTCCCCCAGGAAAGTGTTGCATTAAAGTTCCCTGTGTTTGACAGAGAGCAGATGGAACAGTGGCTGCCGGAGGAAAATCTGGAACAGGGCAGCGCAGATTATGAGGAGCTTGCCGCGAACAACGGTGTGGTCGTGACTGATTCGGAAGATCATCTTTTAAGTATGTTTTATGGCTATACGCCTGCTGTCGGGGATGTGCTGACCTTTGAATCCATGGACGGTAAGACCATAGAAGTAACGGTCATGGGGATTGCGAAACCGTCAGTGACATCGGGCACCGGCGCATGGGGCCTGTTTACCCTTACAGAAGAACTGGCCGATCAGCTCTACCCGGACATTGAGAACAGAGAGGCTGTTTGGAATGTCCATACATCGGAGGACTCGGATGCGCTCAGGGCGTCTATTTTCAGCCTGCTGGAAAATCCGGTGCTGACGGTCTTTTCCAGAGCAGACCATGCGGCATCCCTGGAATCGCAGCTAAAGATGATGACCCGCGGTGTTTATCTGCTGCTGGCATTCCTGCTTGTGTTCTCCATGGTAAATCTGGTCAACACCCTGATGACCAATCTGCTGGCAAGGCAGCAGGAGCTTGGGATTTTGCAGTCTGTGGGAATGACCGGAAAGCAGGTTTCCCGTATGCTGATTGCAGAATGCCTGTGGTACGCAGGGGTTACGGTATTTTTGTCAGTTGGCATTGGCGGAATCCTGGGCTGGATTTTTGACTATGTGATCAGCAGTTTTAATATTTTGGGGGAACTGTCCTATCAATTCCCTTTGATGGAAACGGTTGTTTTTGTTCTGGCACTTTTGGTCGTGACCGGAATCTTCTCTGTGGTTGCTGTCCGTTACTCTAAACGGCTTTCCCTTGTAGAGCGGATCAAGACCATGGACTAACCAGAGGCGGCGGCTTCCGATGTGAAGTCGCCGCTTTGCTGACAGCAGAAATATAAGACTTAAAGGAGATGATCAAAATGACAGTACCATTTGAGAATGATACAGGAAATATTGTCAGGAAACTGGCAAGAAAAAGTTTGAAAAGTGAGAAGCGTCGGAATCTCATGGTGGTGATTGCCGTTGCGCTGGCATCCTGTCTGATCTGTTTTTCGATTGTGATGGCTTTGTCTACCCGGCAGATAGAGAAAAATCATGTGGAGGATACCTATGAGGCGGTCTACACGAAAATTACCGAGGAAGATGTGTCCTCCCTGAAGGGGCTGGATGACTTCTCGAGGGTAGGAGAGTATTATATGCTGGCTGTGGAACCTGCGGAGCAGGGATACAATGCCTCCTATATTTATTGTGATGAGGAAACGATGTATATTGCCCGTGACCAGATGAAGCTTTTGGAAGGCCGCCTGCCACAAAAAGAGGATGAAGTGGTGGTGAGCCGTTATTTCCTTTCCAATTACGGTGCAGACGCCGGGATTGGTGAAAAGGTTATGTTAAGCAGCGAGAGCTTTCACGGAGAATACACGGTGACTGGCATTATGGAAGGCTATAAGGAAAAAGAGGTAAATGGCACATCCATCCTTCTTTCCAAAGAAGCCCTGAAGGGATGGAGCGGCTACGACCCCGCTGATTATCGTGCCTATGTGCATTTTAAGAATGAGCAGCAGATGGATGAAACAGAATTGACTGCCCGTAGCCGGGAGATTGCCAAGGAATATCAGCTGGAAATGCCGGTCATGAACCTCAGCTATATGAAATTCTATAAGCAGCCGGTGAATGTCAGTATGCTTGCGCTGGTTGCCGGAATCGCAGTCCTGGTCATCATCGGAGGGTATGTTGTGATACAAAGTATCTTCCGAATCTCGATCAATGACAAAATTCAAAGCTATGGACAGCTGCGGACCATCGGCACAACGCCAAAGCAAATCCGGAGTATTGTCAAAAAGGAAGGCCGTTTCTTAGGATGGGCTGGTATCGGAATCGGTATTTTGCTGGGATGTGCAGCCGGGTTTGCGCTGTTTTCCCGTGGGTTTAATCTGCTATTTTATGCAGCCGCGATTGTTTTGACTGCGCTGCTTGGCAGGTTTATGGTATCCATTGCGATCCGCAGACCGGTAAAGATTGCCGCCGGTATCTCCCCGATTGAAGCGGTCCGCTTTACCGGCAGTCAGAGCGGAAATGCCCACACCCATAAGAAGAATATGCGGTTAAATCCCCTCTCCATGGGAATTGCAAATTTCAGGCGTGACCGTAAAAAGACCATCAGCATCGTGGCTTCCCTAAGTCTGGGCGGGGTGATCCTTTTGGTGACAGCCTCTATTCTTCTGGTTCGTTCGCCGGAGCGGATCGCAAGACAGTATTTCCCGGATGGGGATTATAAAATCTATATCCATTCTGAAAAAACAGAATATGAGGTGATGTCAAAAGGAAATCCTTTGAATGAAGCGCTTCGGCAGGAGGTGCTGGCCGTGGATGGCGTAACAGATGTGATAGAAAATCGTCAGGCGGTTCATGTGCGGTTTGAAAATGAGGAAAGTTCTTCCGGCGGAATGTGTGATCTGTTGAGTGACCGAAACAGGGATCAAATGGAAGCGGCGCTTGTGTCCGGAACTTTACCTCAAGATTCCCATAGTATTGCACTTGATATGGATTATGCAGAAGATATGATCGGTGTAGATGTGGGGTCAGTTATAAAACTTACCATAGGGGATCAAGAGATTCCTGTCACTGTTTCCGGTCTGTTCCTAAACGACGGGCTTAAAAATGGTCATGGTCCTCTGGCATTGGACAGCACCTGCATGGTTGCAACCAAAGAGCTGTTTCAGGAAGCAATGCCCATGATCGATTGCTTTGATTATTCTTGGAGCATTGTCAGTGATCCCCAAAAGGCAGAGCAGATTGAAAACAGTCTGAGTGCGATCATTTCTTCTAATCCCGACCTTGCACTGGACACCATTGGGATACATAAGGATTATGAGGAAATGGAAAACCGGGTCGTTTTTGGAGGGCTTCAGGCACTGTCCTGGCTGGTATTCCTCTTTGGCGTGGTCAATCTCATCAACACCACCCTCTCCAATCAGATGTCCAGAAAGAGGGAAAACAGCGTCTTTCGCGCCATCGGTCTGACCAGAAAACAGCTTTGTCAAATGACCATTTATGAAGGGATCTGCTATGCGTTTTTTGCTGCATTGGCAACCCTGGCAGCGGGCCTCCCGATTGCAGTGATTGCTGCCCGGAAATTCAGTGAAATGACTTTCCATGGAGTCATCATGCCATATTCCTTCCCCTTCCTGCAAATGGGGCTGTTCGTTCTGGTGCTGTTTGGCCTGGAGGTGATTCTGTCCTTCTGGACAATGCGCAGGCAGAAAAATCAATCGCTTGTGGAAGAAATGCGAGCGATGGAATAAGCATATAGGATTGGCGGGGCGGCAGTGCGCTGCCCCGCTTTTTCTATTATCATTTTATTTCTAATTAAAATCAGGAGGATATATGAAAAAGATACTGTTGATTGACGATAGTGATACCTATATATGGAATCTGAGAAAGTATTTACAGCGCCGGGGCTATCCAGTGAAAACGGCTTCCACTTTGAATGAAGCGCGGGCTGCCATCCAAGAGGAAATGCCGCTGGTGGTCTGCTGTGATCTTGACCTGCCGGACGGTTCCGGCATGGACTTTCTGGACGAGGTGCGGATCACAGATAAGAAGCTGCCTTTTATTCTGGTGTCCTGCCATGACAAAGACGACTACGAACAGGAGGCCATGCGCCGGGGCGCGACGCTGTGCATGGACAAAATGAAAGGTCCGCTGCTGCAAGATAAGCTGGTGGAATACGCCTACCGGCAGTTGTCCGGCGAAAAGGCCCCGACTTTTCACAAGCTGCTCTTTGTCCATGCGGAAGATACCAGTGCCGGAGTGCTGCGGGCGGCTATGCTGCAAAAGGGCTTTGACCTGATTCTGGTTTCCTCGATTGGGGAGGCCAAGCGCCGGATTTTTGAGGATAAGGAAATTGAACTGATCCTGTGCGATCTGGAACTGCCGGACGGCACAGCAATGGAGCTGTTTCATACGCTGCGGCGGGTGGCGGGGATGTTCCAAATGAAGAATCCCCCTGTCCGGCTTCTGCCGTTCTTTATCCTCACCGAGAACAACGACCTTGCCACGGAATATGAATACCGGCATGAGGGCGTGAACGACTATATCACCGCCCCCGGTGAATATCCCGGAGCTGATCCGGCGGGTTCTGTTTTTTGTGGAATGAAATCATTATACATATAAAAATATGTCTTTATGTCTTTGTAGTGGACAGGATAGACGCTTTTTTATGAGAAATTGGTCAGGACAGTAAATTTATTGTCCCGACCAATTTTTGCTATTATGAACTTTTCTTAAACTATATTGCTTTTTGAAACTCTGTGTGTTATACTGTTATACACAACAGCATAACAGTTAAAACACACGGAGGATGCAGCAATGAAACTGATTATTTCAAATGTATCTGGCGTCCCCATATACGAGCAGATTAAGCAGCAGATCAAGGCGGCTATTTTATCCGGCGAGCTTCAAGCCGAAGAAACTTTGCCCTCCCTTAGAACACTTGCCAAAGATTTAAAGATCAGCGTCTTAACAGTGACAAAGGCATACACAGAATTAGAGCAAGAGGGTTTTGTTAAAAATGTGCAGGGGCGCGGATGTTTCGTAATGGGTTCTGGTTCAGAACTGATTAAGGAGCAGCTCATTTGCAAAGTAGAAAACAATCTCACCGAAGCAATAAAAGCTGCAAGAATGGCAAATCTATCCACAGAGGAATTACATCGCCTTTTGGACATTTTAACGGAGGTAAAAACAGATGACTAATTATTTAGAGGTAACGAACCTTTCAAAATCTTTTGATTTTTTCCAGCTTCACAATATCAGCCTTACTTTGCCAAAGGGATATATTATGGGCTTGATCGGCCCGAATGGTTCAGGCAAAACCACGACAATCAAACTGATTTTGAATATGCTCAAGCGCACCGGCGGCACAGTCAAAGTGATGGGGCTGGATAATATCGCAGAAGAACAAAAAGTAAAATCAGAGCTTGGCGTTGTTTTCGATACAAATTATTTCAGTGATGATTGGAAAGTGTCGCAGGTTGAAAAATCCATTTCGGTATTTTATCCAAATTGGGACAGCCAGAAATTTGCGGATATGTTACGGAAATTTCACATTACACCAACCAAAAAGGTAAAAGAACTTTCCAAAGGTATGCAGATGAAGTTAATGCTTGCCTGTGCGTTTTCATACGACGCCAAACTGCTGATCCTCGACGAGCCGACCAGTGGACTTGATCCGGTTTCCAGAGACGAACTTTTGAAAATTCTTTCAGAGTATATTGAAGATGGCGAGCATAGCGTTTTGTTCTCCACCCATATCACAGGCGATTTGGAACGTGCAGCCGATTATATTACCTACATCAGTTATGGCGAATTGTACTTTACTGGCAGCAAAGATGATTTTGTAGATATGTTCCGCATTGTAAAAGGTGGAATTGAGGAACTGTCCGATGATCTGAAAAATAAGGCGGCTGGTATTCGTACATTCCCTACGGGATTTGAGGCTCTGATGAAAACCGAAGATATTAGCGGTTTCCCTAACCTGACCGTTGAGCCTGCCACCATTGATGAAATTGTAGTGTTTACAAGCAAGAAAGGTGACGATTATGAGTAATATTTTGAAATCCACAAAATTAGATATTGCATTGGTAAAACCATATTTTAAGACGATTTGCTTTACCCTGCTTCTGCCGATTGTGTTTGCCGCAATCAATCGTTCTTTGCTGACAGGGGTATCATTTGCTATGTGCTTTATTGCCATGACGACGGGATATACCTTTTCCATTACAGAAAAAAACAGCATGGATCGTCTGTTTGGTATTTTACCTGTTCGTAAAAGCGAGCTTGTGATCGGACGCTATGTTTTTGTCCTTGCAATGGGACTTCTTTCCTTGATTATTTCTTTGATTGCACAGCCGCTTGTCTTGAAAGTGCTGGGTGAAACAGTTGGCGTATTTGATATTGTAACTGCCGCTATTGCAGGAGTATTCTTATTTGCACTCTATACCGTGTTCCAGATTCCGGGATATTACAAGTACGGCTCAATCAAAGGACGAGTATTTATGTATATTCCAGTGGCCGGTTTTTTGGTGACTTTACTTCTTCTCTCGAAAATGCCAGCTATCGGGAACTCAATTATTTCAAGCGTTGAATCTTCTCCGATACTTCCTGTTTTGATTGTGTTTTTTTCTATTGTCGCGATGTATGCGGTTTCTATCATCTTGTCCATTCGGATTATGAAGAAGAAAGAAATGTGAGGTGATTGTATGGATTTCACAATTTTGGCAGTTGTGCTTTTGATTGGTGTTGGCGTTCCTATCCGTAATAAACTCATACGGAAATATCGGGATAAGAAGCAAGATGAAAAGAAAAATATGCCAGAGTAATTTATAAATAGCAGCACCGGAGAGTGGAGTTAGTATTTCCTTTCCGGTGCTGATTTTACATTTAGGACAATTCTGAAACATTTTTTATACTGGAGGTAGCAAGTCGTTATATCATAAAGCTTGGAGTTCTGTTATGTTTTGGATCGTTATTGACTTCTATTACGGTTAGTGATATATTTATTACAGTAACCGTAATAAGGAGGCAGGTGTTATGCGGGACAATGCGAAAGGTGGTGCGCTCACAGAGGTGACATTCTTTATTTTGCTCTCCCTTTATACCCCGAAACATGGATATGCTGTCATGCAATTTATTGAAGATAGTACAAAAGGGCGGCTCACGCTGGGGGCAGGTACTTTATATGGTGCGTTGAACTCGTTGCAGGAAAAAGGCTGGATTGCGCCTTTTGGAGATAGTGCGGGACGAAAAAAAGAATATCTCATTACAACACAAGGAAAAGAAATTGCAGAAAAGGAACTGATAAGGCTCAATGAACTTGTAGGAGTGGCCAATGGAATTATTGGAGGTGCAGTATGAGCAAAAAGTGTTATCGTTTCTTTGGCGGTTTGTTGACTGCCCAGGAACATTGGCTGAATAAAATGTCTGAAAAGGGCTATCGTCTGATTCGGGCGGAAAAAATGTTGTATGAATTTGAGGCGTGTAAACCGGATCAGGTAAAATACTGCGTGGAGTTTATCGCGCAAAAATCGAAAGCCAACGCGTCCGATTATCATGAGTTTTTAGAGGGGATGGGTTACAAAGTATTTTATAAAAACATCAACTTGAACTACTCTGTTGGTAAAGTACGCCTACGGCCATGGGCTGAAAAAGGCGGACGCATAGCAACAAATGCCACCACCTTTAATCGGGAACTGTTGATCGTAGAAAAAGATAATGACGGTAAGCCGTTTGAACTTCATACTTCTTATGAGGACAAGGAAAACTATTACAGAAATCTGCGTAATCCGTGGTTGCTGATACTGCTCATGTTTGCAATATTTGCGGTTGTAAATCGCTCGGTAGTTTTTGGTGTGCTTGCCCTGGTTTCTCTGATTCCTGTTCTCGTATATCAAACCCAGGTGATGCAGAACAAACGCGAAGGTAAGACAAAAGAATGGTGAGGTATTTATATCATGAATGAACGAGAAAAAACGATCCGATTATGGTTTGATATGTGGCTCAATCAGCAGGATATGGGCATTGATGATATTTTTACAGAAGATGTGATCTATACAGAAAGCTGGAGTCCCCAGTATAACAACCGAAAAACAGTAAAGCATTGGTTTCAGGAATGGAATACCCGTGGCAAGGTAGTTATTTGGGAAATCAAGCAATTTTTTCATAAGGGAGATCAAACGATTGTAGAGTGGTATTTCAAAAATGAAATGAACAATGGAAGTATAGAGGAATTTGACGGCATTTCTTTGGTTGAATGGACAGAGGACAATAAAATAAAGGCATTAAAAGAATTTGGGTGTAATCGCAATACCTATAATCCATACAAGGAAGGCGATACCCCTCAATTCAAAGCAGAAAAAGCGAATTGGTTTTGAATTGAGTGCTTATGGAGGTAAAAACATGATGTATCGGACAGAATTAGTAGAAGGAATTACCGTGGAAAATGTAATAGAGAAAATCAATGCAAAAATAGAAGAAATGGAAAAGGAAAGCTATCGACTTGTTACGATGTCTTTTTGGGGAACCGAAAGAGCTGTACTGGTTTTCAAAAAAGGGTTAAAGGGTAGTTTGCTTTAACATATATACTTGACTTATTCGAATGTCAATGGGAGAATGAGCAACTGCATATCGTATTTTTTTTACGGAGGCTGATATGAAAGAAAAAATATTGATAATAGAAGATGATCCGTTGATACGGAATGAATTGAAAACGCTGCTGCAAAGCAACGGCTATAAAACGGTGGCTCCGGAGGATTTTTCCGATGTGATCGATCAGATCAAAGCTGAGCAGCCACACTTGATTATACTGGACATCAAGCTACCGGGGACCAGTGGCTTTTCTCTCTGCACCGAGATTCGCACATTTTCCGAAGTGCCAATCATCTTTGTGACAAGCTGCAACACGGATATGGACGAGCTGAATAGCATTATGCTGGGTGGAGACGCTTTTATCACGAAGCCCTATCACACAGCGATCCTGCTTGCAAAAATTGCTTCTCTGCTGAAGAAAGCCTATCCCGCACAGCAACGGGAGCAGATCGTCTATGGAGATGCGGTGCTGCATCTGGAATCCAGCAGTCTGGACTATCATGGACAGAGCGTAGAGCTTACCAAGAACGAATTGAAAATTCTCTATTACCTTTTCAAGAACGGAGGAAAAATCTGTTCTCGTGGAGATATGATTGAGTATTTGTGGGACAATCAGTTATATGTGGATGACAATGCTTTGAGCGTCAATATCAACCGCATCCGAGAAAAACTGGCGGGCATCGGTCTGACGGATTTTATCAAGACAAAGCACCGACAGGGGTATACGATATGAACAGCAGACGATATTGGAAAAACAGGCTGCCATTTCTGCTGACGAACCTTGTTTGTATGGCTGCACTCACTGTATTTCTGCTGGTGTGCGGCAATTCGGTTTCCGCAGTAGTATTGATCCTGATTGTATGGGCATTGATTTTGCTGACGGGACTTGTCCTCACTTACTGGAAACGGAAGCGGCAGATGAAAAAACTTCTGGATATGGCGGAGCAGCTTTCCGAAAGATACCTCATTTCCGAAGTGATGGAGCTGCCGGAACAGGCCGAGGATCAGGTTTACTATCAGCTTTTGAAAATGGCTGGAAAATCCATGTTGGAACAGATTGGAGAAGTCGAGCGGGAACGCCTGGAGTACAAAGAATACATTGAGCAATGGATTCACGAAATCAAAACGCCCATTACTGCCATGAAACTCCTATGTGAAAACCACCGGACGGACTGGACAAAGGAACTTCTGCTGGAACTGGAAAAGACCAACCGTTTTACCGAACAGGCTCTTTATTACGCCTGCAGTGAGCATACAGAGAAAGATTATTCTGTCCGGGAAATGGCACTGTCCCAAGTGGTGCATCAGGCGATTGCAGATAATAAATATCTGCTGCTCCAAGGTGGTATGCGTCTGGAAGTGGAGGAAATGCAGGACACGGTTTATTCAGATGAAAAGTGGGTGCGCTTTATTCTGAACCAACTGATTGCCAATGCGGTCAAGTATCGTACGGAACAACCGGTTCTCCGCATTTCTACTCATAAACGGCAAGATCAGGTTGTCCTTGTCGTGGAGGACAATGGAATCGGGATTGCTGCGTCCGATCTGCCCCGTATCTTTGAAAAGGGATTTACCGGTCAGAATGGTCGTATGGTCCAGCAGTCCACAGGCATTGGCCTGTACCTATGCAAACGGCTCTGTGAAAAGCTGGGTATTGGCATTATGGCGGAGTCGTCGGAACATGGCACAGCCATTTCCCTTTCTTTTCATATTAACTGTCTGATTCATGAAGTGCAGAGCTGAGAACCGTTCTGCACTTCTTACATTTTTGTTAGAACTTTGTAAGAAAAGTTGATACAAACAAAGTCGTTCTTATCCTACAATAGAGACAAGAGGTGATAATAATGAAAGAAATTTTGAAACTGGATCATATCCAAAAATATTACGGAAATGGCGGGAATGTTACAAAAGCAATTCAGGACATTAGCTTTTCCGTTCAGGAGGGAGAATTTGTAGGAATCATGGGAGCATCCGGTTCCGGCAAGACTACCCTGCTCAACTGTATTTCCACCATTGATACCGTCAGTGCGGGACATATCTATCTGGACGGAACCGATGTGACGGAAATCAACGAAAAACAGATTGCCCGGTTTCGTCGGGAGAATCTTGGATTTGTATTTCAGGATTTTAACCTGCTGGACACTCTGACAATCTCGGAAAACATTGCCTTGGCACTGACTATCAACAAGGTTCCTGCAGGTGAGATTGATGGGCGGGTGCGGGAAATGGCCGGAAAGCTGAATATCACGGATATTCTGGATAAATATCCCTATCAGGTGTCCGGCGGTCAAAAACAGCGGTGTGCCTGTGCCAGAGCTATTATCAACCAGCCAAAGTTGATCCTGGCGGACGAACCTACCGGCGCGTTAGATAGTCACTCGTCACAGGCCTTGCTCTCCACAATCCAGAGTATTAACGAAAGCCTTGACGCCACAATCCTGATGGTAACACACGACGCTTTTTCGGCAAGCTATGCCAATCGTATTCTCTTTTTGAGGGATGGGGCAATCTTCACGGAAATTCTCAAAGGCAGCGATTCCCGCAGGACTTTCTTTGAAAAAATTCTGGATGTTCTTACTATGATGGGGGGGCATGAATGATGTACGCTAAACTGGCACTTCGCAATGTCCGCCGAACAGCCAGAGATTACTTGATTTATGTGGTTACACTGGTTTTGTCGGTTGGAATGTTTTATGGATTCTTTTCTCTGGTAAGTCCCTATTACAATGCGACACTTCCCGTACCCATCCATTTAGATGTACTGAAGAAAATGATGCGGATCGCGGTACCATTGGTGGGACTTTTTGTAGTATTTTTGATGTCCTATGTTAATTCCTATATGCTTCGGCGTAAACAGAAGGAATTTGCGATTGAAACGATTATTGGGATGGAGCAGAAAACAGTTGCCTTCTTATTCTTTTTGGAAACTTCTGTTATGGGAGCTGCTGCGATTTTATTAGGTGTACTGTTGGGAATGCTGCTTTCTCAGATTATCAGTGTGATTGTTGTTCAATCTTTCGGTGAGAATTACCATTTGCATTTGTCTCTGTTTCCGGACACTTTTCTTGGAACTGTTATCTTTTTTGGTGCGATTGTACTTTTGCTGGGAATTAAGAACCTGTTTGCTGTACGAAAACTGAAAATCATTCAGATGTTGCAAAATAGCCAGAAAGGTGTAGAAAATATTCCTTTAACGAGGCAGGTTGGGAAGTGGGTGGTGGTCTGTACCGCAGTTTCAACTGTGATCCTTGGGATGATGGCTGCTCTAAGCTGTTTGGTTTTACATTATCCGGCAGCTCTTTTCAGGGTATTGTTTCTGACTTTCCTGGCTGCTGGCTTTTTGGTATCAGCTGTGTTTTTCTTTCTTGCCGGCAGAAAGAAAAGAGATGGAAGTGGTCCGCTAATGGCACTCACAATTTTTGGAGCTGCTGAAGGGATTGCTCTTTTGGTTCTTTCCCCGCTTTTTGATTCGTTGGTACGCCAAAGAATAGCGATACAGGCGTATTTGACGATGCCACCAGTCTTTGCACTATTGCTTCTTGTATTTTCCTTGATTGCTTTTTTTAGCAATCTTACTTGGTGGCTATCAAAAATGATTCGTAAGCCTTCTGCCAGATACTATCGGAATCTGTTCTGGCTTGGGCAAATCAAGAGTAGAATGGGAACCAGTTCCAAGACGATGGGGGTCATCTCCTGCGTCCTGACAGCAGCTCTGGTCCTCTTTTCCTATCTTCCCGTTCTGGCGCTTCGGATTCAATCGTACCAGCTCGCTCTTTCTGTATACGATGTGCAGGTAGGGACGATGTACCGGGCAGAAGAATCTTTGTTACCAACAGGGACTCTGGACTATGATGCGATTACCGACTATCTGGAACAAGGGGGATACTCTGTAACTGGAAAGGCGCAGGGAGAGCTTTACTTCCTTGCGAATGAGGATATTGGTAACGGGCAAAAGAAAATTCCGTTTCTTGCGGTTTCGTTATCTGACTATAATGAATTGAGGGCGTTGTCTGGTCTGGAACCGGCTGTGTTGCCCAATGATACATTTGGGGTTTCTTGGAACCGGGAAGCAGTAGAAACGGAGATGCAGGAAATTGACCGAAATATCCGTCAGATCCAAGTGAATGGCATTGTTCTTAATAAGGCCCAGGACGCCGACTTTCAGGATTCGATAGGAATTAACCTGTTTACCAGCAGGACAAAAGCGGTTTATGTTTTGCCGGACGTAGCTATCTCAGACCTTCGGATTGCGACCACATTTTATTCTGCAAATACCGATAAGCCTTTAACTTATGAATTTGCAAAACAATTTGAAGAAAATATGGGCACATATCAGAGAGAACTTGGGAATTTCCCGCCGGAGTCTGCATTTATTCGTTTGAATACCTTACAGTCCAATGAGGGTATTTCAAATATGCTGTTATTGTCACTGATTGGCACTTATGCGGCGCTTGTGTTGTTAGTAAGCAGTTTTACTATGTTATCGGTGCAACAGCTTACAGATGCTATTGAACAAAAACATCGTTTTGACATCATTCGTAAATTAGGAGTGGAGCATAAAGAATGCCAGAAAACTGCTCGTCGGCAAATGTATTTCTGGTTTGGACTTCCGGTTCTGATGGCGATAGTTGGAAGTATTGGAGTTTTTTCCTATTTGCTTTGGAGCAACTACAATGAGATTATCGCCTATGTTTTGCCTTCGCAAATTGGAATAATCCTGACCCTATCCTATATCTCTTTTATAATCGTCTTTGGATGTTATTTTGTGTCAACCTATTACCTGTTTCAAAGGAACATAGAAAAACATTAAAGGAAGGGAGGTCGTAATGATGTACTGGAAGTTAGCAATTCAAAATATCCGCAGAAGCCTGCGGGATTATATCATTTACTTTGTGACGCTTACCTTGACTGCGGCATTGATGTACTCATTTTTGGCATTGGGCTTTTCATCAGATGTTCTTGCTATGGCAGAAAATATGTCGATGCTGACGACTGGAATTCTGCTTATGTCAGCTCTGGTTGCTTTTATGTCCTCATTTGTGATCGGTTATGCGATCCGCTTTATGCTGGGACGACGGAAAAAAGAGTTTGCAACCTACGAACTGATTGGCATGGAAGCAAAGACAGTACGAAATTTGTTCCTTGCTGAAAACAGTATCATCGGCACAGGAGCCTTTCTGCTTGGTTCTTTGGTTGGCACAGGGCTTTCTGGTTTGCTGAATCAAGTGGTAAAAAATATCTTTGAGGTACCGCATACCTATCAGGTTTCCTTTTCTCTCCAGGCATGGGCAGTAACATTTTTGTTTTTTGCCTTGATGTATAGTTTTGGGATGCTCCGAGCAGCAAAGATTATCCGGCATCAGAAAGTAATCGATCTTCTGTATGATAACCGCAAGAATGAAGAATACCATTTCAAATCATTCCGCCATAGTCTTTTGGTAGTATTGCTTTCAATAGCCGCAATGGTTGCAGGCGTGATTTTGCTTGGGCGGATGCTTCAGACACAAACCAATGAAGCATTTTTGTACCTTGGCGGAGCCTGCCTGCTCATTCTGGTGGGGGTTTACGAGCTGCATCGCCAGATTCCGCTTTTGCTGCACCGATTTGCAAAACAAAATCTGCGCCATAAGTACAAAGAAGAAAATCTGTTCTTCCTGGGGCAGATTGGGCGGCGCATCCATTCTGCTGGCCGGACAATGGCTGTGGTGGCGATTCTTTTAACCATATCTCTGGCAACCATGTTTGTGGGGCTTACCATGGGAGCAGGCTACAAAGCCAACATGAAAGCCTATTATCCCTATGATGCAGGCGTGGCGATTGATGCACCTTTGGAAAAATCCAACATGGATTCCATCGTTTCCTTTACAGAGGAGCATTGTGGAGTCGAGGATTCTGTGAGTTATTATCTGTATGCGGTTCCTGAAAAACCGATCGAAGCCTTGTCCTTGTCCGACTATAACCATTTGCGTGAAATCCTGGGGCTTTCTCCTGTTTCCATGAGCAACAACGAATTTTTGGTTCATTGCGATACATGGAACTATATGGACGGAATCCGACAGGGCTTGGCGCAGCAGCCGGAGATCACATTCAATGGTCGGACCTTGTCTGCTGCGGAAACGCCGATCCTGACGGAGCCGATGGAGCAGTATCAAATGGCCGGAACGAAGGGATATGTACTTGTTCTGCCGGATGAAGCAGCTTCACAATTCGTCGGAGAAAAAATCCGTCTGGCGATGAAACTGGAAGATGGCGGATACCCGGAATTGAAAAGCGACTTGAAGCAATTCCTGAACAGTGGGAAATGGCAGCCGGAATTGCAGTCCGGTCAACAGCTTCCGGAAAAAGTAACGATGGGTGTTACAGTAAAGGCGTGGGGCGTTGCCAATTCGCTGACGGGATTTACAGCTATTTCGTTCTGCGGATTGTATTTAAGCATTATTTTCATCATTCTATCCTGCTCGGTTCTTGCATTTGAGCAGCTTTCTGCCATAGACAAAAACCAGAAGAATTATGCAGTCATTGACCGTTTGGGTGTACCGAGCCACAGGCAGGCTTCCCTGATCCGCAGGGAACTGTCCACAGTCTTTTTGATCCCACTGCTATTCCCTCTTTTGCTGACGGTTTTACTGATCACAGGGGCACAGTTCTTTTTCGGAGAGGCAATCTTGCAGCAGGGACTTGTACCTCTTTATGGTCTGGTGACGATCCTGCTATTCTGTGCAATCTACCTGACCTATTTTGGTGCAACAATGTTCTTATTCAAACGGGTTATTCTTCGACCGGAAATGAGATAAAAATTGAATTGCTACAAAAATGAAGCAATTCCGCCTGTTTTCTTGCCGAAAAAGAAAGAGGTTAGGAGATTTCTGCAACATTTGGCCTTTATCATAGAGTAATAAATTAGAAATGCTGATACCTTACACCATGCAAAGGAGTGGATTACTATGGCAAACAAAGAAAAGCGCTTTGAAACAATCTATACACAGGGAACTTCCTTGAGTATTGTTGTAGACACCGAAACAGGTGTAAACTACCTTGTCCATGATACGGGGATTACCCCTTTGCTGGATAAAAACGGAACAGTCGTTATTACTGAAATAAACAAGTAAACTTTATATTGGTTGCAGGGTATCAGCATTCTAATTATGAATAAGGGAGGGACATATGGGAAAAATCTTTGTATTGTCGGTAACAGACCATGAAGAATATATACTTAGCAGAATTATGGAGATTATTGCAGCCGAGCCGGGATTTGACCATATTGTGTCATCTCACCCTTGTAATACTCTTGTTTTTCCGGGATTGGAGCTTCGCCTGAAGGAGAGAACTGTACACCGAAACGGCGAGTTGATTTCTATGACCCATCGGGAATTTGCGACATTGGTATACTTAGCAAACCACCCATCCTGGGTATTTTCTGCCGGGCAGATCTATGAAGAAGTGTGGGGTGAGGATGGTGAAAACTGCGGAACAGCCGTTGCCAGCGTCATTGGTCAGATCCGCAGAAAACTGACTCCGGATATGCCGAAAGCGGGTTATATCCGTACTGTTTTGGGGAGCGGATACAAATTTGAAGTTCCGCAGGGTATGGCAGAATAGAACAATCAAATATATATTAGCTGCGATATTATGAAGCAGTCCAAAGCGGGAAACCCTTATGATGGGTCTCCTGCTTTTTGTTTTCATAAAAATAGTGTGTGATTGTTGAGAATAGGCGTCATATAGGCGTAAAGGATATGTATAAAGTAAAAAGGAGGCATTACATATGCTTATTGGCGTTGATCATGGCAACAAACAAATTAAAACGGTTCATTGCAACCCCTTTGTGTCCGGTCTGAAGCAGAGTGTCACCCGTCCCTTTGGACAGAATGTACTGAGGTATCAGAATACCTACTATACGCTGTCTACTGAGCGGATTCCTTATCGGAAAGATAAAACGGAGGATGATCGCTTCTTTATCCTGACCCTATTTGCTTTGGCTGGTGAGATTGAAGCGAGGGGGGCATATTCCTCAGAGGTGCAGCGTATCCAACTGGCGGTAGGGTTGCCGCCGGCACACTTTGGCGCCCAGGTGGAGCGGTTTACACAATACTTTGGGCAGCGGGGAATGGTAGAATTTGAGGTGCAGGGCAAGCCGTACTCCATCTATATTGAAGATGTGGCCTGCTTTCCCCAGGCTTACGCAGCAGCGGCCACCATGCTTCACACGCTTGTGGAGGAGCCCAAAGCGGTAATCTTGGATATTGGCGGGTTTACTGCCGACTATCTGCTGATGAAAAACGGAGAGATTGACCTTACCTCCTGCGATTCGTTAGAAAATGGTGTGATCCTGTTGTACAATAAGGTGCGTTCCAAGGTGAATTCGGAGCTGGACCTGCTGTTGGATGAAGGAGATGTGGACGCTATCCTGATGGGGAAGAAGACCCAATATCCAGACGCAGCTATACGGCTGACAGAGCAGATGGCACAGGAATTTATCAATGATCTGTTCAGCACGCTGCGAGAGAGGATGTTGGATTTGCAATACTGCAAGGTAGTATTTGTAGGCGGTGGCGCCATTCTTTTGAAGCGACAGATCGAAACTTCGGGCAAGGTGGGAACACCATTCTTCGTACCGAAAATCAATGCAAATGCGGATGGCTATGAGTATCTGTACCGGATTGAAACAGCAGGCAGGTGATGGTATGGGCGAGAAAAAAGAACGAGGGCGGTTTACGCTGCGATTCAATGAGGGAGATCCCATACACGAGACTGCCATTGGATTACTGGAGCTGCAGAGTCCACGTACAAAAGCACAGTATGTGGCAAATGCAGTGGTCTACTATAATGAGCACTTTGGGCAAGAGCCGCAGCCGCTAAATGCTTCAATCATCAGCAAAGAAGCGGTGGTGGCTATCGTCAAAGAGATTTTGCGGCAGGAAGGTATGGGACAGGAAAAAGCAGAAGAGCAGATTCCTACAGCCAGATTGGTGGAGAAGCCTGCAGCGCCTGTGATGCTTTCGACTGCACAGGAAGTGGACGATGATCCGGAAATGGACGATAGGACACGCAGCCTGATTGCCAGTACTTTATCTGCGTTCCGCAGCCGGGGATAATCAAAAGAGGCATGGGAGCCAGTGATGCTCCTATGCCTCTTCCTGTATGGCCGCGATAAAACTGTCTAAAATATCTTCAAAATGCCTGTATTGTTTGGGTGTTAGTGTGGAAATCTTCTCCATAAGAAGGGAGGAATCTGTTTCTGTGATGACGCCTCGCAACAAATACTCGGTGCTGATGTTGAGTGCATCACAGACTTTGAGGATTGTTTCAGGCCGCATAGCCTTTTGTCCCAGTTCTGCGGTGGAGATGGTCTGTGGTGTGACATGAGCCAGCTCTGCCAGAGTTTCCTGGGTCATATTCAGTTGTTTCCTCCGGTCGAAGATCCGTTTACCCATATCTTTTAGTAGATTATCCATGCGTCACCTCCATGCCATAGTTACATTTTATCCGCTATGACATGGATTATTAAGCGGTTATGGTTGATTTATCTCGTCTATGGCAAGTATAATAGACGAAGATGGATGCCGGGAAAGGAGAACCATATGAACAGTTTTTCGTGTGTGATTACAGGCCATAGGCCGACTCGTTTCAAGTTCAAATATAACGAAAAGGACAAGCGCTGCCAGCGGATCAAAAAGTGTCTGCAGGAGCAGCTTATACGGCTTTATAATCAGGGAGTACGATGCTTTTGGGCTGGGGGAGCAATGGGAGCTGATATGTGGGCGTCAGAGATCCTGTTGCACATGAAAGAACAGACGGCGTATCAAGATGTGGAATTGTGTCTGGCTCTCCCCTTTGAGGGATATGATGCAGATTGGGATGACTGGCACAGAAAGAGAATGAAGTTTATTCGTAAATATGCAGCGAAGGTTTTAATCCTGGGTGAAATGCCATCAAGTGAGAATTATAAAAAACGCAATTGCTTTATGGTGGATCAGGCCGGCTGTATGGTGGCTGTTTATGATAATGTAAACAATATGCGATCCGGAACTCAGCAGACTGTTAACTATGCCAAAAAGAAAGGACTCCAAATCATTTATATCCATCCGGATACGGCACAGGTAACGACAGAAGATGCAACTTTATGGAAATAATAAAGGAATAGCTCCAAAGCGGAAAAATGCAGTGACCGTTTTGGAGCTTGTTTTGTCATATAATGTCGAATGATTTTCTCTTTCCTCGAAGGATATTCCAATGCTACTCCAAAAGTTTCCGAAAACTGTCAGTTACACTGTAATTATGGCAGTGATCCCAAAAATCAATGAAAATTCAGCAAGCGGAGGTGGGGGTATGAGATCAGTACGATACCCAATGAAAATCGGAAGTACAGGGCGGTCTTTATCCTGATGATGGGGATAAAGGCCGCCTCCTGTTTTCATATAGAATAGCTCTGGAACAGTATTTGAAAAAAGTATTATTTTACAATTTAACAATTATCAGCAGGGCGGCAGCGTTGCGCTGCCATATCGCGAAAGAAAGGGGATGATGCAGGCCGCCTGTGTGCCGTCCGCATAACTGCGGACAGGGAGTAACGGTGTTATGGAGAAAGGATTCCACGACATCGAGCAGTTCATTGCTTTCATAACTCCAGGACACACGGCTTTTCATGAACGGCTCTCAATAGGGGTATATCGTCGAGGTAGGGCAAGAGAGTTTTCTTCATATAAAGATAAACCTCCACCTGCCCGAACGGTATCTATTGAACTGCTCGATGCAGAAATTCAAGAAACAGCTGGTTTTGTCCATTGGTACAAAGCTGGCTGTTTTTCTTTATATCAGGCAGTTTTGGCCCGATGCAGGTCACCGCCAGAAGCTCAGGAAATCCATCGGAATTCTTGAGACTTTTGGAGGTAAAGCCATGTGGCAACGGAACAATGGGCAGGCAGAAGATGACCTGCAATTTAGATTTACAGCATATTTGGTGTCGGCGGTCAAGCGCCGCAGAAAAGATTATTTGATCCAGCTTTATAAACGAAGCAGTATAGAGAGTGCTGTGGAAGTGGTCTATGAGTCTGAACCCAGCTCAGAGGAAGTGGTCTTGGACAGATTACCGCTTATGGATGTCATTGAGAATGGAGCGCTTCTGGAGGCGTTGCAGAAACTCAATGAACGGGAACGCCAGATATTTCTGGCCCGAACGCTGGAGGAAGAAGATTTTGAGACTTTGGGAGCAAAGTTTGGACTGTCCTATAAAGGGGCAGCGGCGCTTTACTACAGGACGATTCAGAAAATCAGAAAGAGTATTGTAGTAGGAGGTGACAAGGGATGAATTTTGAATGTCTGCTTCTCAATGCCAAAGCCGGAAACGAGGATGCCATTACAGTGATTTTACAGATGTATCGACCATTGCTACTCAAGTATGCCATTATTGATGGTGTACTGGATGAGGATTTGTACCAGGAATTGAGCATTATTTTGTTGAAGGCGATTAAATTATTTAAGATTTAAGTCAATGAGAAAGGCTCCGAGATCATTATGGCCTCGGAGCCTTTCTTACTGACTTAAAAGGGAGAACTGTTAAATTTATATCCGCTGCCCAGTACAGTCTGGATATAACCGCCCTTCGGTGTGTCTGGCGTCAGTTTGCGACGAATCTGGCCAATTACACTGGCAACTGCAGTTCCGCAGTGTCCACCATCCGAATTCCACACAGCCTCGTAGATCTGGCTGGCAGAAAATACCCAGCCAGGATGACGAGCCAGATATGTAAGGACTGCAAATTCATGGTGGGTCATAGGAATAAGCTTGCCACTACAGTACACAGTATGTTCTTTCAGTAGGATTTCCAAATTGGAAAAGGAAAGACTTGACTGTGGAGGGGCAATATGGTCAAAATCTGGTTCATCTGCGATGGCTGCCATGACTCTATTAAAAATATGTTCTTCGTGGTCAGAAATGGACACTATCAAGAGTTTTCCCATATTGTGTATATCCCCCTCCTATATACTTATATTTAGTGTTCGATGATTTTTCCTTTTGTCAGCGAATACGGGCTTTCGTTATAGTAAAATTAGGTTATTGCTTTTTTTCAGAAATAGTATGGCTTTCGGTTATGGATATTTCCCTATGAAGATGTATTGCCATAAACAGTGTGATTACTACGGAAATTATATCTGCAATGGGCTGGGCATATAGAATTCCATTCATGCCCCATACCATAGGAAGCAGCAAAATGACAGGAACAAAGCAGATACCTTGCCTGCATGCCCCTAAAAAGAAACCTGCCGCTCCCTTGCCCAGAGCAAGAAATAGAGAGGAGTATACCGTGTAGAAACCGAAAAAAACGAATGTAAGGCCGTTCGCAAACAGGGATTTTTGACCGGCTAAAACCATTTGAACATCTCCCTCGGTAAATTGAGAGATAATCTGCGTGGAGAAAACGGCCATCACCAAACCCACGACTAAGCAGAAACTTGTAGACCAAATAATTGAGGTTTTGATTGCTTCGCGCAGACGATCAAATTTCTTTGCCCCATAGCTGAATCCGGCAATAGGCTGAAACCCTTTCAGAAATCCAAAGACAACAAGCGTTCCCATAGAAGTAATTCGAGTGACTGCCCCCATGCCTGCAATAACCGAATCGCCATAATCGCTGGCTGCACGGTTAATCAGAGCAATAGAAAGACTTGTAAGCAACTGGAATACCAAAGTAGGTACACCGATTTTCAAGATTTCCACCATCATTTGCCCATTTGGAGAAAATGCTTTTAAGCTGAAAGAAAATGCACTTCTTTTTCGCAGAATGTATGTAAGATAAACAAGTGTAGATACTAGCTGAGAAATTGCAGTGGCGATCGCTGCACCGGCAACCCCTATGTTGAAAGTGTAAATAAAAAGAGGGTCTAATCCAATATTCAACACGGCTCCCAACAGTAACGCACACATAGTTGTTTTTGCTGCACCTTCACTGCTTACAATATTGTTCATGGTCACATTAAACACATTGAAAACACAGGACAATATATAAATTCTTGAATATGTCAGAGCATACGGCATGATAGTTTCTGTCGCGCCTAACATAGTCAAAATTGGTTTAAGGAAGATTGTAGAGAAAAGGATGATAATAGCGCCAATCAGAAGACTGCTATATAGAGCGGTACTTGCCACCTTATTGGCAGTATCCTTATCGCCTCGTCCCAGAAGTCTTGATAGGTAGGATGCAGCACCGTTGCCAAACATTAGTCCCAATCCAACTACGACTTGTCCTAATGGGAAAACGATGGAAATAGCTCCCATTTGACTTTTTCCCAGTCCGCTCACAAAATAGGCATCCACCAGATTATATAGGGCATTGATTAACATTCCAATCATAATCGGCACGCCAAGCGCCATCAGAGCTTTGGGGATAGGCGCACTGCCCAAAAGCTCAAGTTTGTTGTTACGTTCACTCATTGTTAATACTCCTTTCACTCTTTGAAGGTATAAAATAGAGTAGTATAAATTATAGTATACTACCGAATGAATATACTACTATAATTTATAGTAGATGTCAAGAGGAGAGAGGCGATTTGCCTTGACAAAGAGTATAAAGTCTACTACTATAATTTATAGCGACTTTGACGGTAATATTTCATGCAGAGAACATAGCGAAAGGGTGTGATCCACATGGCTACCATAGATTTAATCGTGTTGGGAATTTTAAAAAAGGAGCCAATGAGTGCCTACGATATTCAAAAATTAGTAGAATATAGAAAAATATCAAAATGGGTAAAAATAAGTACCCCGTCTATTTATAAAAAAGCAATTCAGTTGGAAGAAAAAGGACTAATCCGAGGCGAAATCGTAAAGGAAGGAAAGATGCCAGAAAAAGCAATTTACTCTCTAACGGAAGCCGGAGAAGCAGAATTTGAACGCCTCATGTTTGAGATTTCTGCAAAGCCGATTAACATTTTTCTTGACTTCAACGCTGTTATTGTAAATTTGGATTTCTTGCAGATCGAAAAACAAAAGTCGTGTATAGCAGAAATTCAGGAAAATGTTAGTGTCTTAAAATCCTATTTGGAAGATAATATACGGGAAAAAGAAAACACCCCCAGTATTCCGGAAACAGGTATGGCCGTCTTGCGTCAGCAGTATGTACTGGTGGAAGCAATCCAAGAATGGATTAGTTCTTTAAATATTATCTGAAACCAGCATTCTTATAGGAATTATAGTTGATTGAGTTATAGTGTTCATGTCTCATGGAAATAAGAAAGGCTTCGAGATTATTACGGTCTCGAAGCCTTTCTTGCTGCCTTAAAAGGGGGAACTGTTAAACTTATATCCGCTGCCCAGTACAGTGCGGATATAACCGCCCTTCGGTGTGTCCGGCGTCAGCTTGCGACGGATTTGGCCGATTACACTGGCAACTGCAGTGCCGCAGTGCTCACCATCTTTGTGCCATATAGCTTCATAGATTTGATGAGCGGAAAATACCCAACCTGGATGACGAGCCAGATATGTAAGGACTGCAAATTCATGGTAAGTCAAAGTGATGAGGGTACTGTTGCAATATACAGTTTGTTCCTTTAGCCGAATTTCAAGACCAGGGAAGGAAAGTGCAGACTGCGGTGGAGATGGTGCAAGGTGGATAAACTCCGGCTCATCCGCAATAAGCTCCATAATTTTATTGATTATATGTTCTTCACAGTCAGTAATGGACAGAATCACGAGTTTCCCCATCTTGCTCACATCCTTTCTCACTTGTTTTGTGATATTTTATTCTGAAGTCCTCAGCCGCTCCACCACAGTTCCTTTGTTAAAGAAGTGGAGAACGATCAGCGGAATAACCGCAGCCAGCAGCAGATAGAGCACACCAATGACCAGAACAGGAACCAATGTAATGTTCAGAGTAAAGAACCACATGGAAGGGCCATTCAATGCGCTCTTTAGCACTGTGACTGCCAGGATCGCTGCGACTGCTCCGCCGATAATGTCCGCACCTACGGCATAGTAGATGCCCTCATAGACCGTCAGGCAGCGAAGCTGCTTGCCGGTCATACCGATGCTCTGCATGGTAGCAAACTCATGGCGGCGGGTGATGATGTTGGTAATAATCATGTTGGTAAAGTTAATCAGTCCTGCAAAGGCCATGATGCAACCAATCAGACCGCCGATAACCAGGATCATGCTGCGGACCGAATCAAGCTGCTCTTTCAACAGCTTGGTGGAAGTATAGGCAACCGAAGTATTTTCACTCACATAGCTGCTCAAAAATTCTTCCATCTGCGGCTGCAAGGCTTCATCCACATTGAATCCATAAGTCAGCAGCGTGGGAGCGTCATAGATTTCCTTAAATACAGTGTCCGGCAGATACACAAAAGGAGCATCAGCGGCGATGTGCGCCTGGGCGGTGGTGCCTGTCGGCGTTTCGGTTTCCGTTCCCACGAGGATCGCTTTTGCAAGGATAGTGCTGGTTTTGACCAGTTCCCCATCCTTGTAGAAGGAAATGCTCTCTCCAACCTGTAACTGATCGGTCAGCGGAGTGTTCCTTGGTTCCTCTGTCAGTTTGTCCATGGGACAGCCAATAATGACATATTCTCCGGTAGCCATTTTCTGAGTTAAGGTTTCGGCATCTTTTTCGCCTTCAAAAATACACATATCCGCCCAGAAATTCTCGGAGGCTCCCATCACATTACCAAAATAGCGCCTTTCGGTATCAGAACTTGTGTACAGGCTATATCCCTGATAGCTTTGATTTACGACGCCTTCTTCCTCATGGAATAGCTCTATGCCACTTAAATCTTCAAACCCATAGTCAACCAACACATTTCTATCGTCTTTTGTATTTCGGTAAAGATAGCGTTCATCCTCAACTCCGGGCTGTCCGGCAATCAGATCCACCGCCTGCTGTGAGAGCGTATCTTCATGGTGCTGAACGCTTTCCATTACATTAAATGCGGCGGAGTTATAGACATTAAAATCTGTTCTGGTAACACGGTTTACCCACTTTTCTTCATCAAGGCTTTGCGTCACAATGATGATAGAGTTAAACAGGACGATGCACAGAAGCAGGGAAATAATGATGAACGCTGAACGCCTGCGGTTGCGCCCCAGGTTGGAAAAGGCCATGCGGGACAGCTTTACTCCATTGGTACGCTTGGCACTTCTCTTTTTATAGGCGTTCTGCTCGGTGTAGCGGATCGCCTCCAGAGGAGAAATCTTTGCCGCCTTTTTTGCAGGCTTCCGGGTGCTGATAAACACGGTCAGGATCGTAAAGAGGGCGGCAATAACAAAGATCAGAGGCGAGGTCGATACGGATGTACCCACCATAGAGTATTCAAGGTTAATGATCTCTGTCACGATAGGAAGCAGCACCCAGCCGGCAAAGAAACCGGCAATCAGACCAATAGGCAGCCCAATCAGCGTGAGCCAGACTGCCTGACGGTTCACAATACCCTTGATCTGCCGTGTGGAAGTTCCAATCGTCCGCAGCAGACCGTATTGCCGAACATCCTGCATTACGGAAATATCAAAAATATTGTAGATCAGCAGGTATCCGCACACGACAAACATCAGGATAAATACAACAGCAAACACGATGGACTCTGATGAAGTCAATCCCTGGGACATTTGATTTTCAGAGGCGAGAATGAAATTGTCTGCGCCCATATCCTCTGGATTGCCGCCAATGGAGCAAACGAACTCATTCAACTGCTGCTGAACATTTGCTTTATTCTTCAGCACGACATCGGAAAAAGTAACGCCGGACATTTCATGGTCTACCGCATAAGTGTTCTGGACCACATCGGGGTTTTCCTTTATAAACTGCTCTGAAACAGTCGCAACGCTCACAGAGTCATTGCTTGCTTCCCACCAGCCGGAAAGCACCATATCGTAATGATAAGTTTTCCCCCGCAGTTCAAATTCTAACGGAACCTCTGCGCCGATCTCAGGTTCTACACCCAGCGCCTTCAGCGCCAAATCCGTAGTGGCGATCTCATTCGCTTTCTCCGGTGCTGCTCCATGGGTAGGCACGCAGAAGGTCAGCTCCTGCTGCACACTGTCCGCATAATTGATCTCAATGGAATGGCTGGAAGTATTGCTTGCATAGCCAATGATGCGCCGGTGACCTGCCTGCTCCACAAAATCGCTGTTTACAAGCTGTTCATACTGTTCCTCCGTCATATATCCTAAAGTGCCATCCGCCTTGCTGCCTTTCTGCATTTGCAGAGAGAGCTGGATGGAGGACGCCATATTGAACGCCAAGGAAGTGATAGAGGTAAACAGGAAAGCAGTCAGAATGATTGCCAACAGTGCAGCCAGATTGCGGACCTTATTCTTCTTGAAATAGCGTTTGGATAACTTGGTTATCACTTTGGAATTATTGTTGCCAAATAAAATATCATTCATGTTGGTCACCTCCTATGCCTTTACTCATTTACCCGAAGCCGTTCTACGACACTTCGATTGTTAAAGAGCCGGAGTGCGACAACGGGAACGATAAACGCCAATGCCAAAAACAGAATCAGCATAATCAGCGCCGGGAGCAAGGTCATCTGGAATGTCATCATAATACTGCTTGGGCTGATCTCTACAAAAGATCTTACCAATGTTATGCCAAGCACAGCAGCAGCCAGCGTACCAACAATCCCGGCCAGCAGCACATAGGAGAAACTTTCAGAAATCATCATCTTTCGGAGCTGCCGGTTCGTCATACCGATGCTCTGCATGGTGGCAAACTCATGACGTCGGGTAATGATATTGGTCATAACCAGGTTGATGAAGTTGATTAGACCAACCAGGGCAAATACCGCGCCAATCATTCCGCCAATCAGCAGGACAACATTTTTTACACCGGAAACAGTTGCTTTCATCGTCAAGATAGAAGTATAGGCAACATCTGTATCCTGCGCCAGATAGGTTTCCATCTCCTGCTGGTACTGTTCCTCTACATCAAATAAAAAACCGTACAAGGTAGGAGTTTCATAAATCTCCTTGAATTTGTTTTCAGCCATAAAAATTCTTGGACCTTCTATTATTTGTGCGATATTTGAACCGCCGCCAGTCACAGTCACATCTCCATCAGTAGCTGCGGCTTTTGCGATAATGGTAAACTCCTTGGTTGGAGTTCCATTTTCATAAAATTGAATGGTATCTCCAACTGATAATCCAAAATAAAAAGCGGACTCTGCCCCAGCAAAGTTACCATGATCGTCATATTCGCCCATTAAAATTACATTGTTGCCATTCCAAAGTTTGTTTTTTAAGACAGATAAATCAGTTTCACCTTCGATAATGTCCAGCCGATCAAAGAAGTTTTCCGAAAAGCCAAATACATTTCCGAGGGGGTGGTTATCCGCAGTCAACCCAACAGTATGCCCACCATTTTCTGTTCGGTAAACACCTAAATTGAGGTGTTCCGGCAGCATTCGCTGCTCCTTATTTGTGTTATCAACCACATAGGGAGTTCCCCAGTCACAAGAGATATGGTCATCTTCAAAAGTGTTCCGGTACAGATAGGCTTCGTTTGTGACTCCGGGCTGTTCCTTGATTTCCTCCACTGCCTTCTCTGGAACAGCACTGTCATGCCCAAAGTTATCTCCCCATGCAGCTTGAATGACTGGACTATATACTCTAAAATCACTTCGGGTCTGGTTTTCGATATAGACATCTTCGTCAAAGCTGCTGCTGAAGATAAACACCGAGTTCAAGAAGACAATGCTCAAAGTCAGGGAAATCACAATAAAGACTGTCCGGCGCTTATTGCGCTGAAGATTTGCCTTCGCCAGGCGGGGAATAACTGACCCGGAAGCTGTCTTTTTTCGCTTTATGGAAACAGCGTCCTGATCTACATATCGGATAGCCTCGATAGGGGACACACGGGAAGCTTTCTTTACTGCCTTTCTGGTACTGATATAAACCGTAAGTCCCGAGAACAGAATTGCACCCACGATAATCCCCAAATATGGGAGTGTGCCGACCTCAATGTTTCCACCGCTGTAATCAACCGCAAATATCTGGAGTGCAGCGGGCAGAATACTGCGGCCAAGCAATGTGCCAAAAAGCAGACCGAATGGCGTGCCGATCAGAAACAGGTACAGTGCCTGCCGATTGACCAAACGCCTGATTTGCCTAGAAGTTGTTCCCACAGTCCTCAGCAAGCCGTACTGTCGAATATCATTGGTTACAGCAATCTCAAACACATTGTAAATCAGCAGATACCCACAGAACATGAACAGGACGCCAAATACACCCGCTACCAGCCACATCATAAGGCCGCTTTCATTGGAAACAATAGGATTAGGAGCAACACGGACTGCGTTGTCAGCACTGGCATCATCCGGATTACCGCCGATATTGCGGACAAGCTCTGAAATGCGGTCCTTTACCATGTAATTATCCCGCATTACTACATCGGCTGTATAAATACCACAGCCAACACGCCCCTGGGCAATATCGCTCATCATTTCTGCGTTTTCTTCCAGAAAGGCTTTGGAAACAATGACCGATTCCGATTTTTCATTTGGTGTGTCGTAAATACCGGATACGACCATATCAAAATGATAAACCTGATCACTTTGACGAACCTTCAATTCAACAGGAATTTCCGCCCCGATTTTTTCTTCGATGTTCAGATCCTTCAGTATATTGGCAGAAACCAAAACCTCATTTGCTTTTTGGGGTGCAGAGCCTGTGCGCGGCGTCAGCATCCGAATTTCCAACTGGTTCTGATCGGCATAATCGACCTCTGCAACACGCCGGTTTGTGTTGGTCATAATTTCGACTGGTATCCAGCAGCCCACCTTTTCAAACATGGCATTTTCTTTTAACTGCTGAAACTGCTTCTCGGAAAGTCCCTGCACCAGAGCGTCAGCAGATGACCCCATCAGTTTTGCCATGCTGTATTCCAGCGTTCCACTGGCACCCATGCCAATGGTCAGGACTGCCGTAAAGAGAAAGGTCGTCAGGGCTATCGCGATAGCTACAATTACATTCCGCATTTTGTTACTGTGAAAACTGCGGTTTGCCAGCTTTTTGATGACAGCCTTGTTGTTATTGCCAAATAGAATGTCATTCATAGTCCCGCCCCCTTTACCGCACGATCTTACCATCCTCGATCCGAATGATACGGTCAGCAAGCTGGGCAATCTCACTGTTATGGGTAATCATCACGAGGGTCTGGTGGAATTTTGTGCTGGTAACTTTCAGAAGGCTCAGCACATCGCTGCTGGTCATACTGTCCAGATTGCCTGTTGGCTCGTCCGCCAGAACGATAGCAGGCTTCGATACCAGAGCGCGGGCGATGGCTACACGCTGCTGCTGACCGCCGGAGAGATTGCTGGGCATATTGTTCAGTTTATCCTCCAGCCCCAGCATCCGCACCACTTCTTTCATAAACTTCTTGTCTACCTTGTTTCCGTCCAACTCCACAGGCAGCACAATGTTTTCAAAGACATTCAGCACCGGCACCAGATTGTAGTTCTGGAAGATGAAGCCGATCTTTCTTCTGCGGAAGATGGTAAGCTGCTCATCTTTCAATGTAGAGAGGTCGCGCCCATCCACAATGACCTTGCCGGAAGTAGGCACATCCAGCCCGCCGATCATGTTCAGTAGCGTGGATTTGCCGCTGCCGGAGGTTCCAACAATCGCTACAAATTCCCCCTGCTCAACAGAGAGGTTCACACCATCCAGGGCCTTTGTGATATTCGGCTTTGTGCCGTAGTATTTTTTCAGTTCAGTCGTTTGCAAAATGCTCATAGAGAACACCATCCTTTCTTTAACTTAGACCCATTGTAACGAACAAACCTCACAGAAATGTCACGAGCCACAAAAAATTTCCGCTAAATTCGGCCCCAAATGTCACAAGTTCGTGACATTTGAAAAACCGGGAGAAAAATCCCCCGGTTTTCCGCGTCCCACAGCCACATACGACGGCGCAGGAAGTATTCACTTGATATGGCTGCGCCTGTTATTCATTTACCCGAAGCCGCTCTACGACACTCCGATTGTTAAGGAGTCGGAGTGCAACAACCGGAACGATAAACGCCAGTACCAGAAAGAGAACCAGCATAATCAGCGCAGGCAGCAAGGTTATCTGGAATGTCATCATCATACTGGTAGGACCGTTTTCTACAAATGCTCTTAGCAATGTCATGCCAAGTGTCACCGCAACTAATGTGCCGACAATCCCTGCCAGAAGCACATAGGAGAAACTTTCCGAAATCATCATTTTTCGGAGCTGCCGGTTCGTCATACCAATGCTCTGCATAGTGGCAAACTCATGACGGCGGGTAACGATATTGGTCATAACCAGATTGATGAAGTTGATCAGGCCCACCAAAGCAAATACAGCACCTATCATTCCGCCAACCAGCAGGACAACATTTTTAATGCCTAAAACATCAGCTTTCAGCGTTGTAATAGAATTATAGGAAACATCGGTGTCCCGCATCAGATAGTTCTCCATATCCTGCTGATACTGTTCCTCTACATCAAAGAGGAAACCGTACAAGGTAGGGGTTTCATAAATCTCTTTGAACTTATTTTCTGACATATAGATCTTTGGTCCACCAACATCTGTCGTAATATTATCGCCACCGCCAGTCAAAGTCATTTCATTGCTCGTAACAGCAGCCTTTGCAATCACTGTAAACTCCTCAGTCGGAGCTCCATTTTCATAAAATTGAATGGTGTCTCCAACCGACAGGCCAAAATAATAGATATTATCCGCACCACCGCTTAAGTTTCCCTTATCGTCATAGTGACTTACTAAAATTACATTGTTACCATTCCAGAGTTTTTCTTTCAGGACAGACACATCGCTTTCACCCTCAATGATGTCCATCTTGTTCAGGAGATTTTCAGAGAAGCCATACACATTCCCAAGAGGAAGGTTATCCGCAGTCAACGCAGCATAATCCTCTCCATCCTCAGTCCAGCCGAGATTTAATGAATCAGGAAGTACATAGGCATATTTATTTGTATTGTCAATCGAGAAAGAAGGACCCCAATCACAGGCAATATGATCATCCTCAAAAGTATTACGGTATAGGCGGACTTCGTTCATTACACCTGGCTGCTGTTCAATTTCCTCTACCGATTTTTCTGAAACAGTACAGCTATGCCCAAATTCATCTCCCCATGCGGCTTGAATGTCTGGGTTATAAACCGCAAAGTCACTTCGGGTCTGTTTTTGTACATAAGTAGCTTCATCAAAGCTGCCGCTGAAGATAAATACCGAGTTCAGGAGGACGATGCTCAAAGTCAGGGAAATCACAATAAAGACCGTCCGGCGCTTATTGCGCTGGAGGTTGGCCTTCGCCATGCGAGGAATAACTGCTCCAGTATTTGTCTTTTTCCGTTTTATGGAAACCGTATCCTGTTCTACATAGCGGATAGCCTCGATAGGTGACACACGGGAGGCTTTCTTCACCGACTTTCTGGTACTAATATAAACTGTAAGTCCTGAGAACAGGATCGCACCTACGATGATACCCAAATATGGAAGTGTGCTGACCTCAATGTTTTTACCACTATAATCGGCAGCAAACATCTGGAGTGCCGCAGGCAGAATACTGCGTCCGAGCAGGATGCCAAAAAGCAGGCCAAATGGTGTTCCAATCAGGAACAGGTACAGCGCCTGCCGGTTGACCAAACGCTTGATCTGCTGGGAAGTAGTCCCCACCGTCCGTAGCAGGCCATACTGCCGAATATCGTTGGTAACTGCAATCTCGAATACATTGTAGATCAGCAGATACCCACAGAACATGAATAGGACGCCAAATACACCTGCTACCAGCCACATGATAGAGCCGCCGCTGTTGTTGGAAAGGAAAGTGTTGGGGGCTACACGGACATAATTCTCAGCACTTCTATCGTCTGGATTACCGCCAATGCTGCGGACAAACTCCGAGATACGCTCCTTTACCATGGAGCTATCCCGCATAATCACATCAGCATCATAAATGCCACAGCCCTCACGCCCTTGGACAATTTCGCGCATCATCTCCGGATTTTCTTCCATGAAGGCTTTGGAAACAATGACTGATTCCGATTTTTCGTTTGGTGTGTCGTAAATACCGGATACAATCATATCAAAATGATACATCTGTCCGCTTTGACGATTCTTAAATTCGATAGGAATTTCTGCCCCAATTTTTTCTTCGATGTTCAGATCCTTCAGTATATTGGCAGAAACCAAAACCTCATTTGCTTTTTGGGGCGCAGAACCTGTGCGCGGTGTCTGCATCCGAAGCTCCAACTGAGGCTGATCTGCGTAATCAATTTCCGCAACCATCCGGTTGGTGTTGGTCATGATCTCAATGGGAACCCAACAACCTACCTTTTCAAACATGGAGTTTTCTTTTAACTGCTGGAATTGTTCTTCGGAAAGGCCCTGTACCAGCGCATCCGCACCAGTGCCGATCATCTTTGCCATATTGTATTCCAGCGTTCCCTTGGCTCCCATACCAATGGTCAGGACTGCTGTAAAGAGAAAGGTTGTCAGGGCAATCGCAATGACCGCAATCACATTCCGCATTTTGTTGCTGCGGAAGCTGCGGTTCGCCAGCTTTTTGATGACAGCCTTGTTGTTATTGCCAAATAGAATGTCATTCATAGGCCTGCCCCCTTTACTGCACGATCTTACCATCCTCGATCCGAATGATGCGGTCGGCAAGCTGGGCGATCTCACTGTTATGGGTAATCATCACGAGGGTCTGATGGAATTTCTGGCTTGTGGTTTTCAGAAGCCCCAGCACATCGGCGCTGGTCTTGCTGTCCAGATTGCCAGTCGGTTCATCAGCCAGGACGATTGCAGGCTTTGACACCAAAGCGCGGGCAATGGCTACGCGCTGCTGCTGGCCGCCGGAAAGGTTATTGGGCATATTGTTCAGCTTATCCTCCAGCCCCAGCATCTGAACGACTTCTTTCATAAACTTCTTGTCTACCTTGTTTCCGTCCAGCTCCACAGGCAGCACGATGTTTTCGTAGACATTCAGCACCGGCACCAGATTGTAGTTCTGGAAGATAAAGCCGATCTTTCTTCTGCGGAAAACGGTCAGTTCCTCGTCTTTGAGTTTGGACAGCTCCTTGCCATCCACGACCACCTGGCCGGAGGTGGGCACATCCAATCCGCCTATCATGTTCAGCAGCGTGGATTTACCGCTGCCGGAGGTTCCCACGATGGCTACAAATTCGCCCTTTTCTATGGAGAGGGTCACACCATCCAAGGCTCTGGTAATGTTCGGCTCTGTGCCATAATATTTTTTCAGTTCAGTCGCTTGCAAAATGCTCATAAAGAACACCATCCTTTCTTTTTGATAAACTCATTGTAACGACCAAACCTCACAGAAATGTCACGAGCCACAAAAAATATCCGCTAAATTCGGCCCCAAATGTCACAAGCCTGTGACATTTCAATTTTTGGGGCGTGTCGGCACTACTTTCGGAGCAGGAAAACAGAAAAGGTTGAGCCTTTCCCGACCTCGGACGCCACCCTGATATAACCGCCCTGCAAGGTCACGATCTCGCGGGCCAGATACAGGCCAATCCCAATACCGTCCACATCATGCACCGCATCTTCCCGGTAAAACCGTTTGAAAATCGTCCCCTGGTGCTGTTCTGAGATGCCAATGCCGGTATCAGCAATGTCAATCTTCACATACATTTCCCAGCCTTCCACCGACACACGGATCTGCCCGCCTGCCGGGGTGTATTTCACAGCATTATCCAGAATGTTGAACAGGGCTTCGCTTGTCCATTTTCTATCATGGCGCGCATCCAAATGCTCCGGGCATTCCACCTGCACATCTATTTGTTTCTTTTCGGCATTGAGCAAAATCCCGCCCAGGGCAGCGGCAAGGGTATCATAAACCGGCTGCTGTTTTTGCTCCAGCGAAATGACTCCCGTTTCCAGGCGGGAGGTTTTAATCATGGCTTGCATGAGGAAGTCCAGCTTATCAAGTTGGCTGGCCTGGGCTGTCAGAAATTCCTTTTGCTTCTGCGGGGGAACCTCGTTTTCAAGCAGCGTGTTGTTGATCATCTTCAAGTTGGCAATCGGGGTCTTGACCTGATGGGAGATGTCGGAGATCAGCTCTTGCAGGTCAGCCCGTTCCTTTGCGATGCTGTTTTTATTTTCCTGCATGACCTCGTACAGCCGCCCCAGCCGGTAGTTGATTTTATAGAACAGGCTTTCTTCCTCGACCGTCTGCTTCGGCTGCATATCCCCGGAGAGCATATCATCCATCTGACCACAAAAGGCATCGGAGAACCGGACCAGCTTCCGGCGGATCAGGGCCACAAAGAAGATAACGCAGAGCAGTACAAAGAGACTGAACAGGAACACACACCGGACAGCGGTTATATTCTGGGTCAGCAGATAAACAGCGGTGCAGACTGCACCAACTGCCAGCAGCAGAAGCGTTCCCAAAAGGATGCAGGCTTTGTTGATGGAGAGTTTTCGCATATTCATTTCGGTGCCCCTCCAATCCACATATAGCCCATACCGTACACCGTCTTGATGTACTGGCGGCCCTCCGTTTCAATTTTGTTCCGTACCCGGCTGATGGCCGCAGTCAGGGCGTGTTCATCCACAAAGTTCCCATCGGCATCCCACAGCTTTTCAAGCAGCACCTGTCTGGTCAAAACATTCTGCGGGTTTTTGGTCATGATTTTCAACAGCCGGTATTCCAATGGAGTGAACACCAGCGGCTTACCGGACAGGGAAGCAGTCATCTCCGAGAAATTGATGGATAGTGCGCCATCCTCATAGCAATCGCCTCCAGACTGTTTCGCCACCCGCCCCAATACCACGGACAGCTTTTTTTGAAAGACACTCATGGGAAATGGCTTGGTCACATAGTCTTCTGCGCCCAGCTCATATCCTTTGAGCATATCGCTCTCCATATCATTTGCGGTCAGGAAGATCACCGCTGTATCCGGCCGGCGCTCCTTTACCTCCCGGCAGAAATCAAAGCCATTCCCATCCGGCAGGTTTACATCCAGCACGATCAGGTCATAGTCCTGCTTGGTCAGAAAGTTGCTGGCTGCTGATTTTGTCAATGCAGAGTCCACGGCATAGCCCGCAGCATCCAGGTTATAGCACAAGGTATTATTCAAAAGTCGGTCATCCTCGACTACTAAAATTCGCATTATATCACACTCCTTCATTCTTAGTGTAGCATCCAAATGTCACAGAAACCTCACGAGAGGATTATTTTTTTGTATTTTTGAAACGATGGTCTGCCGGTTTCTCCGCATCCTTGGGAATCAGCCAAATAGTAGCCATCTTCACAGCACCGGGGATACGCCCACCGGCATACAAATAATTGATCTGACTTGGGGTAACACCCCATTTTCTGCTGCTTTTTCATGGAATATAAGTTATGTGGATTCATATGATTACTCAATTATAATTTCTTGGCTCAATCAACGCAAGGAAGTAATACTTGTAGCCTTGTTTTATATAAAACGAAGCGCCGGACAGAGCCAATCGGCATATGTCCGGCGTTTCCTATATCACGGATTCAAATTTATATCCACTGCCCAGTACAGTTCGGATATAGCCACCCTTTGGTGTATCCGGCGTCAACTTGCGCCGGATCTGACTGATGACATTGGCAACGGCGGTGCCGCAGCGTTCACCGTCTCTATCCCATACAGCCTCGTAAATCTGGCTGGCTGAGAATACCCAGCCAGGGTGACGAGCCAGATATACAAGAACTGCAAATTCATGGTGAGTCAGAGTAACAAGTTGACCTCTGCAGGATACTGTCTGCTCCTTTAGTCGAATTTCAAGATCGGGGAAGGAGAGACAGGCAGCAGAGAGCGGGAGAGCAATACGGTCAAGCTCTGGTTCGTCTATGATTGCTGCCATGACCCTATTAAAAATATGTTCTTCGCAGTCGGAAAGTGATAGAACCAGAAGTTTTCCCATATTGCTCACCTCCTCGTAAAATGTAAAGTGCTAATCCCCAAAATCATAGATAGAACTCTGGGATATTACTTTTTTTCCTAAAATAGTAATTGCTTTCTTGCTGCACTGATTTACGCACCGATAACATAAGGTACACCGTCCATTTGCTACAATCTTACCTTTGGATAATGACAAATTATTCATAGGACATACCAATGCACATTTGCCGCACTTTATACAAGTGTCGGAATTTATCTGTATTTTGTCTGAATACGCTTGTGTTTTACGGTAAAACCAAAGCCGCTGTCCTAACAGACCTGCAATATGACACCAAAAGCCTAAACCATTTTTAGTTGGAGTGCCATTTTTCAAATTGTACACTGCTGATTTTATACATTCTTCTGCTTGTATGACAATTTGCTTATTTTGATCTGGAGTACGCTTTAAGGCTTTTACATCACAAATGCAATCTGGCATTTTCAAATGAAGTCCACCCCATATGTGTGCTCCGTATCGCTTAAACAATCTTGCAGATACACCCGCACCATCGCCGCTAAACAGTCCCATTGTTGCAATAATAAAAATGTGTTTTCCCTTCCATACATCAGAATTTCCACAGATAAAATCCTGTACTATTTTAGGCAGGTTGCTGTAATAGATTGGATAGGCAAAAATGATGTCTTTATGATGTGCAACTTTTTCTATTGTACCTTCATCCTCTAAAGGAGTTATTTCAATGTTCCTATCATATAGAGCAACAAACTTTTCTAAACAATATTTTGTATTTCCCGTCCCACTAAAATAAATCCCAATCATATTTTTTCTCCTGTATTATCTATAAAAGGAAGCTGAAAAACATCCATAAAATCAATGACTTTCTCCCTCCAGTCATTATCATAATTTACATTATTCATGGTGGCTAATGAGGTAACACCATGTATAAAAGCCCAAATGGTTATGATAATATCATTTTGCTTTTCTTCTGGATAGTGCGACTGCTCTAGTAGTTTACTTACAATATTTTTATAGATGATATAGGGTTTATAGTTTTGATCGTCTGGTATCGATAACGATAAGTCAATTTTTATGTTGGATTGCGAATATAAAAATTGAAAATAAGCAGGGTTATCTACAAAGAAAGACACATAGGCTATCCCCATATCTTTCAATATTTCTACAACATTATTATTCTTTTGAACGGTACTTTCTAATTGTTTAGAAAATCTATCTGTGATAAATAGTTGCATTGCTTCAAGCAATTCTTCTTTATTTTGAAAATGGCTATAAGGGGCAGCGTGGCTGACACCACACGCCGCAGCTACCTTCCTCAGAGAAAAAGCATTTACTCCCTCTGTACTTACAAGCTGAATACCTGTTTCAATCAAAGCATTTCGCAAGTCTTTGTGATGATAAGTTTGTCGTTGCTGTGCCATGCTAAATCCTCCAATCTTTACACTGTCTATATTGTACTTCGTTATCTTTACACTGTCAAGTTTGTAGTGGCTTTTATATCATAGAGGTCAAAATGAGTTTACAAAGGTAATATTTTTATGCGTATATACTTGGGAGTACATAGAAAAACGCACCAGATACAGAGCCATACTGTATCCGGTGCGTTGCAAACTTTTTAACCTTTCAGATAGTAATGCACATAGGCATTATAATCTCGATGCCGAGTAATCAGTCGCAGCCAGATATAAAAGTGGGCGGTTTCCGAATACAAATTGAATTCGGAGGGCTCGCTGGTGGGCTGGGCGTACCCTCGGCAGAACCGTGTCAAGGTGTCCAAATTCCGAAACTCCGGCAGTTGGAACAGCGCATTCTGGAAAGCATCAATTTCACGGGCAACTTCCAGAACAGGCGTATCCTTTTGGCACTGATGCCAGGTGGTCCACCATTTCCATCCATCATAATCAGAACGGGAATAGGCTATCTCGCTGGCAGGACGGGAGCCTTGCTGAAACAGATCTTCAAAGGTGCAGGAAGTAGTCAGCAGCGGATCTTCAAAATCGGTCTGCTGCTGGCTCAAACCGTTTTTGACAGCTGCCCATTCTGTTAGAGGGAGTGGGCAACGGTTGGCATCACGCAGGGCTTCATCTATACCGCACGCCTCGCAGATATGGACATCTGCATAGCGGCTCAGGGCGTTGATGACCAGCCTGCGGTCCAGCGGCTGACCACATCGGAGACACAGGGGTGGTTGCTCCGCCTCTGGGGTAAACAGCAGTTTGTCCTGCTGCCATACAGTTTCCAATAGGGATTTGGGATAGATACGGATCTTCATGATGATGTCCTCCTATTTTATTGTCTTTAATATTCGTACTGTTTCCTCCGGTCTTCAGACCAGGGAGGGTAGACACGAAGTTCCTCTTGAAACATGGCCATCAGCTCGGTTGCCATGTCCTCTTTACGCCGATAGATGTGCTGCTTCTCCGTACCATCGGCATAGCGGATGGTAGTCTGGAGTGCGGGTCCTTTCTGTGTGAAGATGAATTTGCGGCCATGAGAAGGGTCAGACGCCTCGATCCAGAGGGGCAGGGTGGTGGAAACCCCATCTGGACGCCGCCAGCCGCTGTAATCAGTGTAGCTGAACCCATTGATTTCTCGTGCCAGCCGGCGCAGGGCAAGATATAGCCGCTCAAAGCGGCGCCCCAGCTCGCCTTTCTGATGCCGGATGTAGAGGGTGTGCCCCTCATGGTCCAGGGCGTCCAGTTCTTTGCCATAAAACAGGTATTCAGGGTAAAGACAGCCATTCGATTCAAGAATTTGCCCGGTAGGTTCCGCAAGGTGATTGTCTGACAGCCAGACTGGAAAAAGTCCGTCTGCGGATTTTATATTGATGAAAGCGCAGTGGTCGGGGCGGATTCCGGTTAAGTTGGTGGTAAGGGTTTCCCAAAAAATCAGGATGCTGTGATCCTTTTCATAAAGTTTGATGGCGAGATTGCCGTTGGGATATGTACTGATTTTCAAAGTCAGCTGGGCTCGGTGTTCGCCCAGCGTAAATGCGAGAGTATTCATAAGCGTTTTCCTCCAAAGAAGCACCGGACGCCTGCAAAAATACAGATTGCCGGTGCTTCTTAGTGTGTGTTCCGGACAAGGAAACCGGAGCAGGGAGAGGAATGCAGTTCCTCTCTGGTCATCGTCAGCTACACAGCCAAAGTCTTTGACTCGAACTGATAGCGCAGAACCTGAGCCAGCTTTGTCCTGTTTTCACAAGTAATGCGATAGGTAGGGCCATAGTTACGCCCCTGTTCATCCATCCTTCGAATGGAAATGCTAAAACGGGTGCCCTCCTGGGTAATCCACAGACGCCTGCCCGTGGCAGCATCTTCAGCAATAATCCATAAAGGGCACTGCATGGTCATGTAGGTCTGGGGGTAAGCACGCCAGCCGCTACGGTCATGGTAACAGAAACCGGGGGTAGTCTGCCGCCTTTCATTCAGTACATCATAAACTGCCTTATATTTCATGCGCTGCACCGCCTTTCAAAGTTTTTCAGGTAGCCTGCATACCCTTCCGGGTCCAGCTCCTGCAGCCGGTTGGCACGAAAACGATATTCAGGATAGGTGCAGAACCCACTCTGCATGGTGCGACCGGTTGGGATAGCCAGACCATGTCGTATGAGCCAGGTGGGAAATTCCGAATCGGCATTGGTGTCGATAAAGGCATGGTCTTTTTGCCGTTGGCCGGGCAGGTTGACGGTGAGAGTCGCCCAGGGTTCCGGGTCACCGCTTTCCCATGTCACCATTTGTATGGCAAGGTTTCCATTCAGGTAGGAAGTCACCTGCAGCTGGATGGGGTGCGTGGCACCAAATTTCTTGTAAGGCAAGGTAACAGGTGCAGCATCGGTATCAGGCTCTCCGTCCTCTACGCCCAGTTCCCAACTAAGGGACAAAATCTGGCTCTGGCTCAGCGTGCGGGTATATTTCTTTGCGTATTTTGGTTTGAAGAGCAGGGCACCGTCCTGCAGGAGCAGTTTTCCTTCTTTTTGGTCCTGAATACAGCGCAGGCCATGCAGACGGGGCTTTGCGCGCTCCACCGCATCGTGGATCTTTGGATGGTCAAACCATATGGAATACTGTACGGCTACATGGAGATGGGGATGCTCCTGAAAGAGTGAGCATAGGAGCTCCAGCACCTGTTGACAGACTTTTCTTCGTTTCTCCAGCGTCTGACGCTCGTTAAAGGTCAGCGTGAAATACGAGAAATCCCGTTCGGATGCGTTTGCGGCGCCGTTAAAGGGATTACACCAGAAGTACAGATCCCATCGGTCGCTGCCATAGGACACAGGGATATTTTCGTCATACTGGTAGCAGACAAAGTCCTGTGCGATGGCTTCCATGACGGGTTTCATTGCTGCGCTGCTCTCCAAACTTGCCTGACGGATATACTGCTCCCATTCTTCGCGGGTGTGGCTGTCATAAAACTGTTTGTTTGCTGCTGCCTCTGCTTCGGTGCATAGAGACTGCAGGCGTAGGGAGTGGACGTCTTCTTTGGCATAGCCTTTTTCAAACCATCTGGTATCAATATTCATATGAGAACGATCTTCGTGAATTTTCATTTTGTATCCTCCTTGTGTATAGTTGCTGCATTTTTTGACGCAGTGTGGTCATTGGTCTTTCCAGTCATAGAGCCGACCATTTCTTTCAGACTGGCGATATACTGCTTCCATGCCTGCCTGGATTCTTCAGCACACTTCAACTCGGCAAGCTGTTCTTCTGGCGACAGGGCTTCAAACTCGCATTGGCTGCAGTCCCTATCAATATCCTGAAAGATGCGGTTCAGGATGGAGAGAGCCAGCTCTGTAACAGTGGGGCTGTGTTCATCAAGTGCCTTGCGGCCTTGACGGAACAATTCCAGATAGCGTTCATATTGCTGTTCGCTGATAAATTCCCAGCCGTAGGCTTCCTGGATGTCGCTTTCGCTATGGTATTGCATAGCTGCTTCAAATTCTGCCTCGCGGTCTGCGGCTTCCTTTTCGATGTGCCGCTTGAGCTTGGCGCGGATGCGCTCCAAGTCTTTGAGCAAAAGCTTGCAGGCTTTGGCCTCCATGAGATAACCGTGTGCTTCGCTGTTTAGATATTGCTGGGATGTATTTTTCATGCGGCAGCTTCCTCCTTGGATTTGGATTGAACAAAGAGTAGGAACCCTTCGCTGGTATCCTCCAGAAGCTGCCATGTACCATCCCGCCAGACGCAGGCGGTTGCATCGTTGTAGACTTCCGGCGTCTTGGGCGGGTCGTCAAAGCATTCCGGCGTCACATAAAGGCACATATGTCTCATATAGAAGGGCTGCAGAGCTGCTTCTATCTCTTTGCGCAAGGCAAGGGCGATGGATTCGATCTCGTCAATATCCTGACGCTGAAAGGCAGCATCTGAAATCTGTTTGAGCCGCTTGGTTTGCTTCACAGCTGTATCGATATAGGGTACAGCCTCATCAAAGTATTTGTGTTTGATCCGCATACCGTCAAATACCAGAAAGCGGGTATAGGCGGTAGCGGCTTTACAGATGTCTTGCCGCAGGGCATCAAATGGTTTTTTGTACTTGGTTTTCAGCACCTCCATGGATACGACCTGCAGATTGCGCCGCAGGGTTTCCAGATGGTTCACTAAAGTGGTGCGTAGTTCATCTCGTTCCATAGGCATCCTCCGTGGGTAGCTTCCGGGCGGTTATCCGCGCCGGAAGTGGCGGCAGTGCTTATGCACATTGGCGTGGGTAAACGCAAAGCTCTTGCAGGCCAGCAATCGGTTCCGTTCTCTGGAAGATTGCCGGGCAACGCTTGCATGATACTTTTTAACAGATGTTTTTATAGGGTTATTCGAGTTCAGGTTCCCAAGGGGTATCTTCCTCATAAGGCTCAGCCTCCTTTTTATTGTCAGCGGACTTGTTGGCAGCCCGTACCGTCAGCAGAAGGGCATCTTCCCCGACATCGCTGCTGTGGGACTTTTTGGCTCGTTTCTTTTTGCATCTTTCCACGGCTTTGTCATAGTCGTAGCCGATACCAGCTTGCAGCTTATCCGCAATTTTACGAAGCTTTTCGGCATGGTACTCATAGGTAGCACGATGGAATCCAGTCAGCTCCCACTGATCGCACACCGATTCCAAAAGCCGGACATAGTCCCGCAGTGCGTTGACTGTTTTGTAGATATCGCCATAGCAGGTAGTAAAGGTATGGACGCCATCAAGATCCCGAAAGCAAAAAATCAGTTCTTCCCCCAAAAACTGTTCCAGTTGGACTGATTGTGCGATCATTGGCCGAAAAGATTCCTGGGGCAGTTCGAGCAGTCTGTTCTCATCCATTGCTATCCTCCTCATGTTCCGGTATTGGCGGCTGTGGGCCTAAGCCTGCCGCAAACATCTGCACAGCGGTACGGTAACCAGAGGCGTATGCCTGCTCCAATACAGCAGAATTGCGGCATTGTACCGCAGTCTGATACTGTTCAAAAGCGATGGACGCCTCGCTGGAGAGCAGCGGAAGCAGAGCTTTTTCTTTCTGTTGTACTGTCTGGTTAAAAGGTGTGAAGCGTTTATCGGGCTTGAACACATCTGCTTCATATTCGCCGTAATAGAGCGAAGTGAGAAAGCGTGGGTCTGCCGGAAAGGATATAGCAGATGGTGCAGGGCGGGAAAGCGCCGCCGCAATGTCTTTGAGTGTGTTAATCAGTGCGGGGAGCTGAACATTAAAAAATCTTTGCCCCATTGCTGTTTCGTGTAAATTCATAAAATAAGGCCCCCTTTCTAAAAGCCATTTGCCTTTTACTGTTCCCCGGCAATCCGGTGCAGGTCTGCTAACAGGTGTCGGTTATTCTGCTCATACTGAGGCTGAAAAGGCTGGTCTAAATCAAAATTGTAATAGCGGTAGTAGAGTACCTTGAATACAATGCCTTGCCGCATGGCAGGGTCAATGGCGCGCATCAGTTTGCCCAGTTCGGTGGCAATCTCATATTCCCGCTTTACATATTCTTTGTCTTCCCTCTTAAAATTCTGATACAACCAGTCCTTGACGGATACCCGGCTGCCGGTAAAGTGGCTCCGGTGCCGGTCCAGACACAGGCAGTATTCAAAATCACGGCCACGCTCCCCTGGACCTACGGTAAGAGGATAGATACGGCAGGTACGGGTACGGGCATGGTAGACGGAACAGCGCCCATCCATAAGGAAGATACAGGAGCCGTTTGGGGCTTTTGTCTTGAGCATATAGATAGGGAAGCCTTCTTCGGTCAGAGGTTCCGGATCGCAGTAGCGGAACAGGAAATCCTCTATTCCTTCGATGAGCTCACCTTTTGTTCGGAGATAGCGAGCCAGACGGTAGGCATCCAGACTTTCCACCATTACACAGCCTTCAATATTGCGGCAGCATGCCCCGCATTGACGGCAGGAAAAGGGAAACTGGTCTTTGGGGCGGACTGGTTGGATCTCATTCATGATTTCTTCATTCATTTTGTTCCTCCATAAAAAGAGCCGTGACGGAATGGTATCCGCCACGGCCAGAACTTGTGGAATAGTCAGCGGGAGCCGGCTGTTCCAAACCATTTACAGTCCCTTCACGCACATGCGGCCAATCTCACAGGGAGCGGACTGACAGCCGCCAGCGGAAAAGGGGACATGGACAGATGGTAGTGGGAGTTCTGCGTTTCAAAACGGACGCAATCCTCCGACTCCTCCAGAATCGTCACCACACGCGAAGTATGGTAGATGTTTCCTCCGGCGTGCAGAAGCGCACCACGCCCAACAGACAGCGGACGCAGCAGAGAGCCATTCAAAACGATCTGTTTCTTTTCTTTCTTCATTCGGTTTGACCTCCAATCTTTTTGAAAATGTGGATGTAAGGGTATTTCTTATCTGTAATGGGTTCATCCATAGCAAATGTCCAGCAGTACATCGTGGACTTCAGCCAGCAACTCTTTAATGCGCCGCATGGGAACCTTCTGGGTGCGGGCAATCTCACGGAGACCATAGCCGCCCTGTTTCAGATGAACAATATCCATTTGCTGCTTGGAGACTCTGCCGGCCAGCTCGTGGAGCAGAAGATCCATTTCCAACTGCTGCATGATTGGGTCATGGGCAGGAATGGTATCTTCTAAAGGTGCACCATCGGGATATAATCCGACGTGAATACTGAGAACCTCCATATTGCGCTTGCGGCGCTCCTGGGTGCGGAAGTAATCATAGAGCCGGAATTTCATTTGTCGTGTGGCGATTGTGCTAAAAGAGAATTTTTGTGCAGATGGAGAGTTGAAGTAATCTTTTACTGCCTTTAAGTATGCGAAAACAACCACATCATAAAATTCATCTTCCGGTAGATGATTTTCATTCAGGAACTTGTAGACTAGTCCGTGATGATCAGTGGCAAATGCCTGTTGTTCTTTGGTTAATGGTACTTCACATAACATTGTGTTTTCCTCCTTAAATAAAAAAAGAGGGATACCTCCGGTGTGTTAAACCGAAGGCATCCCTTTGTTCATGTGTCATGTGGCGCAGGCCACATCAGAATACTTATGCGGGCAGCTGCTCGCAGTCACCATTGATCTGGCTGACAGTATAGTGACCGTCTGCCGGCTCGTTGGTCATGGCGCCAGGCTCGATTACATAATCGCAGCCGGTGTCGCGCTGCTCCTCAGTGATCTCGGCACGCTGCTGGAGCAGGAGTTTGATCTGCTCCTTAAAACTGTTGGCGTAAGCCCGGATCTGAGCCAGCTCCTCGCCCTGGAAATCCTGCAGCAGTTTGAAGGTAGCAACACTGTAGTCATTGGTGCCGTTGTTCTCACGCTTGAGACCAATCTGCACGATACTGCCGTAAGTGGCGCGGCGGCGGAGCATGAAGGCCCGGTTCAGAAATTCCTTGAAGGGCTTGATGCTGGTAGGAGGCAGATTTACCTGCAGAGGCATGTACTCACCACTGCGAAGCAGGTAGAGCACACGCATATTTTTACAGGCTTTTCCTTTGCTGCCATCAGGTGCAGAACCAAAGCGGTTCATCACGCAGGCAGCACAGGCGCCTCCGGGAGTGCCGATGCCAACCTTGCCATCCACAGAAGAACAAAGCGGCGTGGTATCGTCGTCATATTCGCTGCCAGCCGGCCAGTAGGCGCAGGTGGCGTGGTTATGTAGAATGACGCCTACCAGATTCTTTTCATAGTCGGGATTGTCCGGATCATCGGACGGCATCTCAAATTGGAGTGTGCCGCCGGCGGGAATCTTGACACGCTGAAAGCTCATCTGCAGACCATCGGCGTCCTCAGCCAGTTCCTCGGCGCTGAAATCGCCTTCGATCATAGTGGGGAGCATGAATTTTTCCTGTTTCATCAAATCGCTGTTCTGATTATACATAGTGGTTCCTCCTTAAAAATTGTGATGGTTGCAGATGGTCAGGCGGCCATCTGATTGATACGGTTCCACTGCTGTCGGGGCATGGACAGGATATTGTATCCGATCCCCTCCAGGGCAGTGGCGCGGTCATAGCTGTCCACATCCTGACTAAAGCGTGTTACGGCATTGGATAGCCCATAGAGGGTCAGATCTTTGCCTTCAATCAGACGCTGCAGAACGCCGGTGCTTTCTTCCTCGGTGATATTGAAATCCTTGCTTGCCAGACGGACAACGCCGGGAATATCAGTGGTATTCATCTGAACGGTTGTGGCTTCACGCATCATGCCAACTACCCGTGTAAACCGCGTTTCATCCACGGCGGCCATCACGGTATCTTTGATCTTCATGGCAAATGCGTGGTCATCAGCGGCTAACGTCTCCTGTGAGAACAGTTGGAAGTTTTCATCTGCCTCATTGACCCGGCCGATGTGAGTGCGGCGAGTCTGGGCATCGTTGACGACCATGCCGTTACTGCATACCAGCCGATAGACCAAAGGCTGGATGTTGACGGAACCCAGTCCAACTTCACTATTGCTGATGATAACGCCGGACTGTACGATGTCACCGGGTACAACTTCGGCTTCAAGCCGCTTGTTGACTACCTTGATGTACATACGGCTGTCCGTGATCTGGCAGCTTTCAAAATAGGCGTCCTCCATTTGCTGAATGACAGGAAGGACGATTTCTGCAATGTCCAGATTGTCAATGCGGCGATAGCGGTTGCTCAAAAACGCCCGTACAGTGCCATCCAGGGTGCGGACCATACGCTGGGTCGGTTCCCGCTGGAACCAGGAATTCACATTCTCTGCCAGCAGTTCCGGATAATCGGAAAGCATACGGTCATAGTAAGCAGCCGGAATCTTCAGATGTGTGCCGATCTGCCGATGGGCAATCTGGTTGATCTCCAATGGCTCCACCAGTGGGTCATCGTGGTCATCAAAGGTGTGGAGATAAAGTTGAGAACCAAAAGGTTCTACTTGAAGTCGCCTGGTATCAAGCAAATAGTCTTGCTTGAGTTTGGATTGGCGTTCAATCTGCTGTGCCATTTCCACGATGGTAAGTCCTGATTTCATTCGTCAAGTTCACTCCTTTCTCTGTGTTCCTTGTCAGCAGAAGCATTACCAGGATACCTGAATACCCTGGGCAGTGACTTCAGCCGCCAGACCATTGCTTTCCAGTACCTCTGCCAGACGGGGCCAGTAGACCTTCTGGGGAAAGTTGTTCAGATGCTCCTGAGAAACAGCATCTTCGCCCTGCTCAATGCAGATATCACCGTCTTCACGAAGCGTCAGTTTGCTGTGTCCACGGGAATTAAGGTCGGAGATCAGTGCTTCCAGTACAGAGCGTCCCTGCGTTTCATACCAGATACGGGGATCAACAGGCTGCCTGTTTGGAGGTGTTGCATCATCCTCGTTTGTTTCTCCGCCGACCTTGGATAGCGGAACGATCTTGACCATATCGCATTTGATATTGGCGTTCTGATCCAGTGTCACATCAGCGTGATCAAACTCGTCAATGCCAAACACACGGATGCGGCCGGTACCGCCATTGCGGATTAGCTGCTCCGGCTGCTTTTCACACCACTCGAAGGTGGCTTGCGGATAAGCGGAGCGCAGATATGCCAGAATACGATGGTTGGTGTGGCGAACCAGCAGTTCATCGGAGCTGGTGCTGCCCAGGTCAGGGATCTCAAAACTTCTTGTTTGGATGCCTTCTGCATGGAGCCGTCTGGTGCGCTGCTGACGCTGGCGATGCCGTTTAGCCTGCTGCATATAGGGGAGAAGCAAGATCAAAACTACCCACAGTCCCCAGAGAGTGAAAACGCCCAGAAGTAGCCAAACCTGCCAGGGCCCACGTACCAGAGCCATAATTGCGATGACCGCACCAATCAGGATCGTGATGCTGCCGCTCAAAAGTCCTTTGTCATTATTCATGTTTGATACCATCCTTTTTTCTGAATTTGTTGGAAAACAAAAAAAGAGGGACCGCACCAAGCTTTCAGTTTCATTCTGAAAAACTTGATACGGTCCCTCTTGGGCGCCGAAGTAAACTACTCCGGCAGGGATTCACGGTCGCCGTCCAATACCTCTGTGAGAGGCGGTGCGGGTTCCGCAGTAATGTCCGGGTCATTCTCCTGTCTGTTCGCTGCGGCGGGCTGTTTGGGGAGGAAACCAAAGTCATTTAGACTGACCTTCAGCTTCTTTTCCAATTTACCGTCCTTCATGCGAACATCTACCAGCCGCTGTGAGCCGGCAAGCCAGATCACACTGCCTTTTTTGACCTTGAATTGCATGAGCCGGGTGACATCTGCATCCCAGGCCCATACCTGATAGAACTGCGTCCAGTTTTTGGTGCGTTCCATCAGATCAAAGCATACATAGCTTTGTTTGGACTGGCTTTCTTTGGGTACAAGGTCGTTCATGACGCGCCCGAACACAAAAATCTGTGCCATAACACTCCTTTCTGCCATTGGCATTATTATCTATATAAAAAAGTGCCAGCAGTTTTTCGGCCCTAAAAGGGCGCAAAAAATCACTGACACTTGCATACAAACTTAACAGCGTGTGCAATGCAGGCTTTTGGCCTACGGTACAGATCAAAAAGACCTGTATTCCCAAATGGGATACGCACAAAAATCAATTACAAGTTCAGTATAGCACTGTATCTTGTGCCTGTCAAGATGTAAAACGCTATATATAGATTTATAGCCAGCGACAAGTACGATATGTAGTAGTTGAAAAGGTCTTACTCTGTAAGATGGTTCATAATACGGTAGTAGTCGTCCAATAGATAGAACTGCGTTTTTGTTGGAGATGCAGTTTGGTAGTCAAAGATCAGACCATATAGGCTGCCGGTGCCATCCACTCCCAGGGAACCAAACCAGCAGGACATCGTATGGCCGTTGAAATACCATAGCTGCAGGTCGTTATATTCCGATTCAGTAACGAGTCCTTTGCGTGCCAGCCGAAGGGCGTCATCTTCATTGATCAGAGGATGAGACAGAAAATGGCGGTAAAGAATATCGGACATACCAAGCGCCTGCTGGTAGGTAAGCGGGTTGGGATTGTCCAGCCACCAGCGGGTCAGCGCTTCAAAGTCATGGATGACTGGGCGGGGCGTAAGGCTGCGGAATTGTTTTAGAAAAGCGATTACTGTTTTCGGAGCAGCTGGAGCCGGTACAGGTATTTCCTGCACACAGTCATTGAGAAAGGCAAACGCGATTTTTTCACCGGTTTTGTCCTCCAGCATCAGTCCGAAGCGTGACAAAGGAGCGAGCAGGAAATGCTCCAGCGCAAAGTTTTCTTCCAGAAAGCGATAGACTTTATATTGTTCGATGGTGTGGGGCTTATACATAGGAAACCCTCCTTTCCTTGATCTACCCAATAAATAGGGACAGAAGGAATGTATTCTGCAAAATATAAGGAAATCAGGCGTTGGTCATTGTGATTTGCAAAATGCCCTTTAAGAAAGCGAGGTGGCTCAAAACCACCTCGCATTTTTAGGATTCAGAGGACGGATCGGGATGCTCCTCCGGCTCGCTGATTGCTTCATAGCCCAAAAAGCTGTTTGTTGAAAGTGCTGCGTCCAGATAGTCATTTCCAACGACAGGCCGTGACCCTTTCTGAAAGTAAAATCGGTAGGGCTCGCCTATTTTAAGCAGGGCCGATTTACTGAGAAGCAGTGTGATCTCTATGCCATGGCTGTCTATCAGATGTACTTTGCGGTAGCGGCGGAGCATAGGTGTACTGATACCGGCGCAGATGCCTTCCACTACCTCGTAGTTCTTATGTGTTGCAGTCGCCCAGATCCCTCGACAGGATATAAGACAGGCGCAGAGTACGACAATCCCCAATGCCAGCAGGATATGATCTTTAGTCGCCACACAGATGATGACGCTGATTCCCGCACTGGCGATTCCGGCCAGCAGAGTGAGCAGAAACTTTCGCTGCAATACAGTGGGAAAAAGAGTCCATTGTTTCATCATGCTCATACCCTCTCAAAGATAATCTGCTGCCGCAGATACAGATTGGCAACGGCTAATGTCACCGGTTTGCTGCTCTGGCTGACTTTGACCATGCTGGCAATGTTGTCACTGGTGGTTGTTTCATCTCCGTATAGGGAATCCAAAAGCGCACATTCATTGGGGAGGCGGGAAATATTTTTATCTATGCACTTGATGATCTCTGCAGTGGAGAGCAGGGCTTGTCCGGCAAGGCGCATGACCAGAGCTTCGTATTTGGTGCGTTTATCTTTCTGGAACAGTTTCCGCGCAGCGGATACCGGAACATGTGCCAGCAGCGTCAGCTTGACAAAAGAGGCGAGCCGGAGGAAGAACGGTCCGCTGGTTGGGATAATGCTGAGCGAACCAAGCAGGTCATACAAAGCATCGTATTCTGTTTCACCACTGCCGGATACCAGAAGACCGCGGGTAAGCAGTCGGTTTGTACAGTCTTCCCAAGAACGCTCGGTACAGTAACCGGATGCGGTGGCTAGCTTTTCGTATTCTTGTGCGATGTCATCCCAGCGCAGGATTCTCCAGTTGAGCATGCTCCAAATCACCATTTCCTGCATATCGGCCATGTACTCCTGACCGCCTAACAGGATGATTGGACAACTGCGGTTGCAGCCGTTTGTCCTTCGTTCAAACCGGCCGACCGCAGTGTATAGGGTTTTGATTGCCATATTTCGATACCTCCTTCTTATACATATCCCTTACTGTTGCTGATGCTGATTTTCAACAGATCAAAGTAGGCAGGTTAAAAAGTCAGGGTCATTGCGAAGTTTTTCCAGGGAGCGGGAGATCCAGGCGCCCACATGGGAAGGAGGGACTTGATAGAGGGCGGCGATGTCTGTAATGCGCATTCCCTGAACCTTCAGCGCCAGTGCTTCGATGCCAAGTCTGGCAACGCCCTGATAGTTCTGTTTGCTGGCTTCCAGCAGATCAAGGGTCTCCAGACGAGAAAGGTGGGAGTCAAAATGGTCATCCGGCTGGTCTACCTGATCTCCATCTGCGGCCAGCTCGCCCTGTTCTCCGATGATCAGTCGACTGATGTGCCGCCCCTGACTACAGATTTTTCGGCAGTAGGAGAGGAGTCCATTTTTCACAACCTTTTTGGCGTAGGTTGAAAACTGCGCCTGTCCGGCATTGTAGGTAAAAGCGGCCTTGCAGAGCCACAGGCATCCTTCCTGAAACAGATCTCCATACTCCAGACCACAGATGCCGGGATTTACATGGATGTTGTTGACAATGACCCAGTGAACGATGGATAGGTTTTTTTCTACCAGTGTCTGCTGGTCTTTGGTAAGCTTAAAGTTTTGCTTCATCAGGCTTCACCTCCGTTCAGGCAGCACGCCCGGATGTGTACGCCGGAGCCTGCTGACAGAGGGAAATGACTTGCTCGCACATATATTCGGAAAACTGGCCGATGTGGGTCTGGTGTGCATCCAGCCCCAGTTTGGCTTGCAGCCAGATATAGACCTCCCATTTTTCCATATGGCAGTCCTGCTGCAGTTTTTTTAGGGCACGATGGGCCAGAATGCGTTTGTGGCGCAGATCGCCATTCGCCAGTGTCCCCATGGGGAGCAATGTGCGCTCATGAGCACTGACATAGGCATTGCAGGCCGGCCATCTGTCGCAGACATACAGAAATTTTCCTCTGGTCTGTGGAGTAGATCCATACACAAGGCTTGCAGGCCGAAGAGAAGCGTGAGCATGACAATAAGGACATTTGATTTGCTTTTGTTTCAATAAAATCACCTCCATTACGCGCCGATGACGGCGGCATTGCGTCTTAACAGGCAGAATCATCCGAAGTAGGTATCCCGGTCTGGGCATAGCTGTAAAAACGGACATACATGGTCCGAAGAGGTATGCCATTCCAGAAACTTGGTATAAGCAGTCCGGAACGAGCGGCACTCCAGAATTGCAGAGCATTCTTCGGGGTCCACTGCTTCTCCACTCAGCTTCCGCACTGTCTGGACGGACAGAAAGATCGGCTGACAGCTTGCGTCTGTTGCCATCAGGAACCCCTCACAGGATGCCTGCCGGATCATTGGACAAAGTGAACCGCTGCAGCGGATGAACAGGGCGTTGCGCCAGTTACCCCGGACTGCTTGCAGAAAGGAATAGAACTGACACGGTTTTTGATTCATGCTTTCACCTCCGTTATTCGTTATCTACAAATAAAAAAGGGGGCCAGCTGCAGAAGTTCTGCAAACTGGCCCCTGATTTGGTGCTTAGGAGAACAGACTTTCAATCTCCTCAGTGATGCGGGGGATGACCGTATCGTTGAAGATGAGGGTCAGAGCCGCCAGGAGCAGCGCACCCAAAACTACGGCGATAATGATCTTGACGGCGTCCGAAATGTAAAAATCGCCGCGCTGATTGGACAATGCCATACGGCCGAGGTTGAGCAGATAGTTGGCTTTGGTATAGATACGGGTCGTGAATTTTCTCATGGGTAACCTCCTGTTATATGTTTGATTGATGGTTGAGTGGATGGGTATATCAAGTCCACCGCCTGTTAAGCGCGGCGGATAGGCTTGATCAGGTTGTTTTTGTTGGAACGGGGCCGGTTCGGATATGCTTTAGGTCGCTGGAACAGCAAGCAGCGGAAGCGGCGCTTTTTGGTGCCGGTATCATTCGGCGGATAAAATTTCTTTTTGGGCATAGGCATTCTCCTGTAAAAAATGGAGCCGGGCTGATGAAGCAGCTCGGCTCAGTTCAGATGAAAAGAAATGATGTGCCTACCGCTATGGAAAATCGCGTGGGTACAAATGCTCACCTCCCTATGTATCTGTCTTCCATATGAGGAGCAGGTATGAAAACGCCCGGAAGTACCATGGCAGATACCAATTAGCCAAAGAACGCCCCGAGCGAACTCATAACCTCGGTACAGAGCACCACCAGGTAGATGATCATAATGCAAATCAGCATCATCATAGAGTAACGCTGGATCTTTTTGGGACGTTTGGCAGCTTCCTTTTTCAGATTGTTCTGCTCGATCTGACGCATATCGAAGGTAATCATTTTGAAGTACATCCGCTGGTCATCGCCGCGCAGGACACCAATCAGGCCACGGATCACATCGGACAGCATGGGGCTGCCAATGCGGGTTTCAAATCGAATGAGGGCATTTTCATAATTGCCGGTCTTCATATCAGCAATGGTCTGATCCAGTTCAGCGCCGAAGTCTTTCCCAGCCACACGGCGGTAGGAAGTCAGAATTTTAAGTACATCCCTGTCATTTTCAAGGCTCTGGCCAACAGTCAAAGCAAACCGGGGAATCTCGCCCTCAATCAGTTTGCGGCGCTTTTTAACAAAATCAAAGGCGGCATAGTAGGTTGAAAACCACAGTGCCACCGCAAGGCCAATCAAAATAGGTACCAGCAGCGGAATAAGAAATGCTATGGGGATGGCACACAGGCCGACTGCCCCTGCAGTTACCCAGGCTCTGGCTGTATAGACCTCCGGGGTAAGCTGCAGACCTGCAATGTCCAGAGCGCGTTGTACCTTATTGCGCTTGAGCCGATCCAGCCGCAAATAAGGGGCGATCCAACCGGCGATTTTTGTCACATAGACATCAAGTAGCTTTTCGTTTTTGGTGCCCTGCTGTTTGCGGGAGAGCATCATCATTTGTGAGGTCTTCTTGGTCGGGATGTCCACAAAGGCGCAGGTCAGGTTGTAAACGGCAAAACCGAAGAAGATGATGGCGATGAGCGCCAGAAAGGTCATACGCTGTCACCTCCATATTCGATGGGCTTGCTCAGTTTCATGATCTGGGTCAGCGCAAACAGGATGATGGCTGCGCAGAGCGCCAGTGCAATTTTGCCCGGTGTGGTGAAGATAAGGGTGTGGAACCAATCCTCATTCAAGAAATAGAGCAGCGGCACATTGGCGATAACCAGAAATATCATAGTGATGGCTTCACGTCGCGGTCCTTGCATCATTGCCTCCAGTTCCGACTGCACCACACGCACATCGGAGAATTTCTGGTTGATGGTAGGAAGGGTATTCTTCATACTGCGGTCGGACTGGCACTGGATGAGGGTGCCGCACCATTCATGGAAGACCCGGTTGGGAATCTTCATCTTCAGGCTGTTGATAGCGCTGGTGATGTTGGCATTGATCAGTTCCGCTTCATAAACGAAGGCTTCAAAGTTGGCTTTTACCGGCTCATTGATATAGGGCAGGTTTTCCTTGACAGAACGGATCAGATCTTCGGTACGCAGGTAGGAAGTCGTGATGATGGAAATAGCGGTTTCCAGTTCTTCATTCAGGTGCTTTTTATAGCTGGCAGCGGTGCTGCGCAGATACCAGATCGGTATAAGGGAAAAACCGATACCAAGAATGGGCACCATGTACACATTCCCAATCAAAAGAGCCAGCACAGCCCCCACAGCGAACAGGATCAGGGACAGTCGTTTTACCGCTTCATAGCGGTCAGCCCGTCCAGTGCCCTTCAAGATCTGTTTCAGTTCGTAATCCTGATTAAAAAATCCCTTGGCTGGCGTGCCCAGAAGAACATTCAGTTCGTCCGATAAGGTAGCGGATTTTCGCTGTGAACGGAAGATGGCATCAATAAAATCACCCGGCTTCACACCAAACAGAGCCAAGAGCCCGGCACTGAGCAGGATAAAACAGATAAGATAGATCCATTGCAATTAACCCACCTCCTTTGGCGGCTGCATGAATTCTTCCAATTCCTTATTGGAAATGCCATTGTCCAACAGTCTTTTCTTCAAGGAATCGGAGATCAAGCCGATTTTTTTATGGTGCCCTACCACACGGGTTTCACCACGGTCATCAGTTACATTGTCCTCCACTTCATATTTGTATAGGGAATGGGCGATCAGCCGCCCGTCCTGGTAGTCCTCGCCCTCGATGATCTCCATGATCTTACGGGAACGGTCCTCCAGCTGCTTGGTAAAGACGATGATGGGATACGCCTCTACCATGATCTGCATGAGGATGGAGTCATCCATGTTGTACTTGCGTTTGGCAAGGGTCATCATCCTGCGGTAAGTACTGTTGCAGGAATTGGAGTGGATGGTGGTACATACGGTATGGCCGGTGCGGGAACTTTCGGCTGCGGACAGGCTTTCTGCTGCTGACCGCATTTCACCCACGCCGATGACATCCGGATGCTTACGCAGCACCCGCTCCAGAAGAAAATCCTGATTGATGTTCAACGCAGGGTTCTCGCTGGGGCGGGTCAGCAGATGTACTACGGAATTGAGGATATTGCCCTGTGCATCCCGCTTGACCAGATCAAATTCGCGGCTGCCTTCTTCAATGGTAATAAGGCGCCGGTTATTGGGTACATTGGACAGCAGCCAGGCCATGATCGTGGTCTTGCCGGAGCCGGTGGAGCCTGCAATACAGACGGACACCCCATAGCGGATACATGCAGTCAGAAAGTGAAGCATTTCAGCAGTGGCACTGCCGGAGTTCAGCAGTTTTTCTTCACTGACGGTCTGCTGGTTGACAATACGGATGGAGGCATTGACGCCTACATCTGCATCCACAATGGGAGTTTTGTCCACTGAAATACGGATATTCTTGTCCAGAAATCCCACAATGCTGGGCATGGTGTCATCAATGACCATGCCGCAGGCGTTGAGCATCCTGCGAATCACATCGATGGCGTGCTGGGGCGAACTGAATTTATCAGGGATCTTGATGCTGCGCCCACTGGATTCGATCACTTCAATGTCGTTGTAGGCGTTGATGTTGACCTCCTCAACACCGGGCTTATAGATCCATTTCTTTAAAAAGGAGTAGCCGGCCATGTCTTCATAGAGCTTGGAACACAGTTCTTTTGTAGAGAGCCCGTCAAGGGCATATTTGCGTTTGACAATGTAGTGTTCCATCAGTTCTTTCAGCAGGCTTGTGGCACGCTCTGCATTGCCTTCCCCAGCTTCGGCAATGGTGGAGGCATGGTTTTCGGCAAAATACCGCTGTACATCCTCCAGTACCTGGTCATAGGTCAGCTCCTGATTGGCGGCCGGTGTGAAGAATATATCATTCAAATTACTCATCGGCATCCTCCTCACATTCATACGCCGCATCCTCCTCTGACTGCTCAGCCAGTTCCATTTGCTCCAGAATTTCCAGTACCTTGTTCAGTGAAGCAGTGTATTTGGGGTTACAGTAGGTGATAGCCTTGAACATACCGCCTTCGGTAGCACAGCGGTCGATCTCCTTACTGTAGGGAAGCAGGCCGTCAAACCCGCCAATGATATAGCCCATTTCATCCAAGGCGTGGAAGGGACGGGCCAGACCGGCGAATGTCATATGCTCAGAAAACCGGAAGCGCTCGTCCACAAGCAGAGGTTGATGGGCTTTCAGGTAGTTGATGCCCTTTAGGTCCGGGGTGAGGATACGGATGACCACATCGCCGGCTTCAATGGCGGCGGGAGTGAACACATTGGTCATGCTGGTGCTGCAGTCCAGAATGACGAAATCTACCAGCTTGGCGGCAGCATGAATGAGCTGCAGTACCATGGCATATTTGACCTCTGGGTAGCTCAGCGGGTTTTCTCCTGCCGCATATCCCATCATCCCGATGAAGGGATAGTTTTTCAGCACTGTCACATGACTGGCGACCAGAGATGTATCAATCTCCACACTGCTCAAAACCTGACCGATAGAGGTGTTGGTTTGGATGATCTGCTCCGGCAGCCAGACCGGCAGCATAGGGACATTCATATCGGCATTGATAATGATGGCTTTCCGCTTGTCCCGGGTCAGGGCTTTTGCCAGAATACAGCAGAATATGGATTTGCCGCTGCCGGGGCTTCCCCAGACGGTGATAACTTTACCCATAACGAAGATTCTCCTTCCTTGATTTGATTATTCTGCCGAGGGTGCAGTTTCATTGGTGGATTGTGCAGTCTCTGCATTTACCGTTTCCTGGGGTTCACTTTCAGCGTCAGAATTTTCCGCATCTGCAGCTTCTTCCTCAATCAAAGTTTCGGGGAAGTAGATTTCCTGCAGAGTCTTATCCTGCTTGGCAAGCAGCTCATCTGCCAGTTTGTCATTGTTGCGGGAGATAAGAGCTACATGAGCTACGCCGTCATTTTCAAGACCGGTAATGATCTTCGCCTGTTCAGGGCTTGCCAGCACAGTGATGGTGGCTGACTGCTGCTTTTCTTCATCCTCCGTGGGCTCCTTGGCATTATCCACATTGATGCCGTCTGAGTCTGTGACGGACAATACTTTGACAAAACGCAGTTCCGGTACTTCGGCCGCCGTATCAAGAAAGTGGTAAATACGGATGATGTCACCGGGCTGAAGCTTGTCAGAGAGGCCGGAAGCAAGTGTTTTAACGGTCAGCGAGATAGCAACCTTACCGGAAGGGATGCTGTTGAGCGCCACATCGGACGAAACCGGTACAGAGCTGATCTTGCTGGTAAGGATATAGTCACCCACAGCCAAGTCGGCGGTAGCGTAAAGACCATTTACATCAGAGAGCTGATGGGCGATGTTGGAGGGGAGGTTATAGCCTCCTACCTCAACCACCTCAGCATTTTCTGACGAGATTTGCTCGCCTTTCAATACCGGCTGGGTGATACGGACGATTTCCTCTTTTCCATTGGTCTGACGGGCGATGGTTGGAAGTGCCACGAAGGCGATAACTGCCGCCAACAGCAGAGAGAGGATACCGAAGATGAATCGGTTATTCAGTTTCATAAGCGTTGTCTCCTATCTTAAAAATAGTTGGGCCAGGGTCGCTGTACAGCAGCCACAGGCGAGAAATGGCAGGAACGGGATAGCAAGGGGCTGCCCGGTTCGGTAAAGCCGCCTGAGAAGAAAAATCACAGGCATTGCGGTAACAGCTGCAGTCAGAAAGACCAGCGCCATGCCGGAAGGACCGTAGACCAGCCCTAATATCCCGCAGAACTTGATATCCCCGCCGCCCAGACCAGTGCCGTTTGTTGCCAGTGCAGCTGCCAATGGAATACAAAAGCCGAGCAGGGCGCCTACCAAAGCATGGGTAGCGACCGGCCAGAGGAAGAGCGGCGGGAGCCCATGATTTAACAGGAAATACCCCTGCAGGACCGGCGCCAGGGCAGCTAAGGGGATAAAAAAGACGAGTGCCCGGTCAGGCACCCGTCTGTAAAGCACATCGTAGACAGCAAAGCCGGCCACCACAAAAAATATGGTAAGCAGGTAAGCTGTCCAGAGGTTATTCTCGATTGGTATACCAGTCATCATAAAGGCTCCCTTGGATCGAAACATAGTCATTTAGGTTGATGGATAACATGCCGTCAGGAGTCCAGGTATCCCACACCTGTGTATAGATGGTGTAGTCGGTGGCATCTGGGAACCACAGCGGTGTGAAATGCACTGTCCGGTCATAGGTGGAAAACTCGTTGGGCTTGAAGATGAATTTTGCACTTTGGCCGCCAGAACGCTGTAGAAGCCGCAGATAGGTCTGATACTGGAACTCAGGAAATACGGAAAAAGCAGTTTGGGGATAAGTAATGTGGCTGGTTGGGGCATCTGTGGACAGCGTTGCCCGCACTTCGGTTTTAACGCCGTACCCGCTTTTCATCGTCTTGCCGGATGCTGTGGGTACAATATCGTCTGGCATTAGGGACATCTCTCCGCTGATGGAAGCGGAGTAGCCCGTATATTCGTATTCCCAATATCCTTCATCCACCCAGTGCCCGCCATCTTCACCGTGGTCGCACCATACCCATACAGGCACCCAGTAGCAGCTCCAGACGCCCCAGTTGGCAGTGAGCTTCTGCGTTTCACTGGGCAGGGGCGGCACAGAGTAGCCGGGATTCGTGTCGGTTGCCACAGGGTCAGGCGGAATGTGCTCATTCAGATCCACGATCTTTGCGACAAAGGTATCCTGAGCGGTATAGGCGCCGCTGACAGATACTGTAATGGTCACGGTCTGTGGGGTGGAGGGGGTATGCCATTTGACCCAGACTACCTGACTGTCACCGGCTGGGATCACTATATCATTGACACGGTAGGTGGTGCCGAGAATATGGAAGGTAACCGATGCCGGATTATCCGGCGTCAGATCCTGATCCGTCCGCAGTGTGACGGCGGTGATCACATCCGTATCTACTCGGTATTCGACATCAGGGGCCTCAATTTCTCCTTCCGGCGGAGCTTCATCAAACCAGACGATACCAACGCCGAGGGTGCTGATGATGTCGGAATTGTTCTGCTTTCCAGTGGTGCTGCCTGTCCAGGCGGAGATGCCAAGGTCGCTGAATTCCAGGAACATTGACAGCGGCAGATTTTTATGGGTAAGCGAGGTCATGGTTTTCCGCAGATTGCCGCCGGACATCTGATCATACAGGCCGGCTTCAGTAGCTGTCATACAGTAATACTGGCCGTTGTGCGTGAAATAGGCAATGGGCTCGATCAGCAGCTTGTACTCGCCGGCAATCATCCGCTCATAATCGACTCCGGCTGCCTGAGCGACCATCATGCACGCATATTCAGAACAGAAATACCGTTTGACGGCTTCGATGTTGCTCTGCCCCTTGCTGCTGACGATTGTGGGCATAGATTGCGTAGGTCTAATGCAGGAATAGGCAACGCCGGACTGGAGGGAGAGGCCGGCGCCGCCCAGGTATTGCAGTTTGTTGACTTTCCCAAAATGGAGAAGACTGGTCTTCTGCGTCCGGTTTGAAAAGTCCAGCGGAGAAGATACGGCAGTTCCGCTGGATGCGTTAACAACAGTAATGCGGACGCCATCGTTGCCTGAGTTCCAGAAGTTGCTGCTTGTGCCGTGACCCATGCTGCCACCGCCGCCATCTATGTTTCCATTTCCGCCCGTTGCAAAGGCAGAGGAGGGGAATAGACAGAAAACAAGGGTAAAGCAGCATAGGAAGGCGAGAAGTCGTTTCAAATACATCACGCTCCATTCCTTTTGAAAATAGGAAGGCCGCCACAATCCTGTGACGGCCAAGTAGTGCCATATTCAGTTGTAGTAAATCAGCCCATATTGCCGACCTGTTTGTTCAGATCCCCATCGCTGTCACCGGTGGACTGCTGTACATCGCCGGGAACAACCCAGCCAAATACCGGATCGTATATAGCTCCATTTCCATTGCTGGAGCCTGGAGCCGGCTCATTGCTGGGCAGCGCTTGCTCGGCGGGCGGGGCAGTAACCTCCGGAACTGACGGGTCGGGATTGACGGTATGCTCCTGACCAGGATCTTTGATTTCGGTCTTACCTTCCGGCACCGGAGGAGGCGTTTCTTCAAGCTTTTCAGTATCGGTGAAGTCGATCACAATCTCATCCTCCGTTTGGGAGGTTACTTTGGGATATTCTTCTTCGGCATCTGTGGACTGGCCGGGAGCATAAGCATCTGCTCCATTATCACCATCTGTTTGTGTGCCACCATCTGACCAATCGCCGGTGACGCTGCTGGGTGGGGATTCATCCGGTCTAAAATCTCCGGTACGGTCGCGGCTTACGAACCAGCAGACACCCAGAATAGTGACGCAGAGGAGAGCCAGCGAGGAAACAATAAAGCCTTTGGATTGGAAAAACTTCTTCATATTTTACATACACTCCTTTTTTGCTGTTATATAAAGCCTATACGGTAGAATGTGCCGGGATTTCAACAGTATTGTTAGAATTTTGTGTTGTGGTAGCCTGTCAGCTCCACCCGTTGGGTGATAGCCGGATAACTGTGACCGAACATCCGCACATAGAACTCCACGTCACAGTAAAAGATGTACTCAACCCGTCCATCCTCTACATTGAACTCCAGACTGATGTTGGAAACCTTGTAATCCTCCGTTGAAAGCGGAATCTTGGAGTCCAGGCCGCCTGCCACTGTAGCCTCCAGCATGTCGGCATAGTCACTGCTGGAGTAAAGGGTATTTAGGTACTCTTCAAAGTTAGTTTCACGCTGGGAACGGTAGGTATCTGCATAAATCGTGCCGCTAAGGTTATTTAACTCCATTTTAGCGCCGTTGCGGATGTTGATGCAGGTGATCCGGATGGAAGCGTACAGGAGCAGGAAGGAAATCAGCATCACGATGCCTACCACAAAAAAGCAGGCGAAAAAGGTGATCTCGCCCCGTTCATTTCGCAGCGGCTGTTTCAGCCGCAGGAATATACGTTTCATAGGTCACCTCACTTCCAGTAGTGCTCACTGACGCCGCTGCCACGGGCAACCACTGTGATGTTTACCAGGTCAAAATTCCAGAACCCGCCCAGTTTGGCATCTCCCTCGATAGTAATGAAGAAGGGGGTGCCCAACTGGATGGCATTTGTCATACCGGATGGCCTGGGTGATGTGTAGGTAGCGTCAATGGAGTAGGAAATATTTTCGGCTCCTTCGATCTGAGAACTCAAAAATTCAAACAGCTCATCGGTCTCGCCGTTGACGCCGCCGGAAAGCTGGATCTGTTTGACCATCTGATCGGCGGCATGGTCAAGTTCCTGCTTGGTGGAAATGATGCTGAACAGGTCAATAATGAAGGCCAGCAGCAGGACGGCGATGAAGATGAAGACCACCGTACTGAAATAGTTGGCTTCGCCCCGCTCGTTGTTCAGCACTTTCCGGGCTTTTTGAAAGAGAATAGAAACCACCACCTTTACTGAAATTGAAAACAGCCGCTCCAAACCGGAGCGGCTGCTATACAAAGTTTTGACTGTACCAAGTATAACAGATATGGATTTACGGCGAAAGGGCAGGACTGTGCCAATGTAGAGACAATTTTGTGCCAACCATGTTTCTTTGAGACATTACAGCAGTGATTCCACCAGCTTATAGATGTCGGTAAATGGATTGACAGCAATTCCAAACGGTTTGCTGCTGTCATTTTGAAGATGGTATTGCTCTACACGTTTGGCGTTCTGAATCGCAATGGCTGTATGTTCTGCTAACTGGGTATATACATCGCCAGCTTTCTCATAATCAGGGAGATAAGTGGTCAATGCGTTTTTCACTGCGGGGTAGTCTTTGAAAAATTTGGTGGTGTACTGGAAATGCAACAGATACCAAAATTCAAAGCAGGGATTGGAGAGTGCAATATGGATCCCCTTCGCATCTGCCATTTTCCTTGCCTTGGAGAGCAGACTGTCCTTTGCAGTGATGGGGTCAGGGTTGTTGTAGTTCACATCGCCATCTGCAACTACCCATACAGAGTCTCCCTCTGATACGGAAATCTGATTTTTGTTCTGATATTCCACGGCTTTCCGGATCAGGCTGAGGTAATCTGTTTCACCTCCGCTGGTGCGGCTGCCGACCACACGAATATCGATGTTTGTCCGACGGTTGCGGTAGTGTTCAAAATACTTAGGCTCAGTTTGAGAACCCTCCGTTACAATCAGAATGACAGGCTTTGTTTTTCTGCGTCGCTGTCCACGCTTTTCAATTTTTCCACGTGCCATTTTACAGCCCTCCCTTGATAAAGGGGATCGCACCATAGCGGCCAATCAGATAGCCCTTCTCCACCTTGGCATCCTTGCGGATGGAAAAATCGTAAAGGGAGAACAGATCGGTAGCCGCTGTTTGCTCGTCTTTTTCGGTAAACCAAATCTGATCTCTCCTCAGCACATCCAGGTCAAGAAGATTGGTGTTGTGTGATGTGAAAATCAACTGGGCTCCATTTGGATTGAACTCCACGCTGTTAAAAAGCGAGACCAGATGCTTTGTCAGAAGAGGATGCAGATGAGCGTCCATTTCGTCAGCGACAAGAAGCGTTCCTTCATCCAGCACCTTTTTTACAACACCGATCAGTTTGAAATAACTGTTGGTGCCATCAGATTCCTCTGCCATGTTCAGCGCGTAGGAAGAAGTATTTCCCTCTGTATCCTGTACCGTGTGAATGGCCTCAATATTGGTAAAGATATCATTGCGCTGAGAAGGAGCGGGTTCTGTATCACGCATTTGAAGGGACTGTATGCCAAAATCTGCAACACGCAACATAGAGGCGATCACATGCCGGTAGTCATCATCTTTGAGCTGTTCTGCTTCAAGGCCGTAGGCGTCTGCAACAGAATTTTTCGTGATGATCTGGCAGGAAGCAAACCATTCCAGAACCGGAATCACTTTGGAATAGCTCCAGTTTGATGCGACAGACAGATAGAGCTTGTTGGCCGAAGTGCGATCCTTGAGAGTATTTTGTTCATCGACATCAACGGTAAAGCGAAAATCTTTTGTGTCTTTTCGCTCAAAAATGAGTGCCTGCCTGCCATTGGGATAGTAATACAGATATTCTTCAATAACAGCTTTGTCTGTTACAGAAAAGCCATACGCATATCGGATGCCATTTGTGGTGAAGATGACCTCAAAGCTGCTGGGGCGAGAGGGTGTTTCCCGGTCAAACTTGAAAGGCGAACGCTCAATGGTTTTGTGGAGCTGCTGGTTATGCGAAGTCAGCACATAATTTACCATAAACCAAAACGCATTCAAGACATTGGACTTTCCGGAAGCATTGGCGCCGTAAATCACGGCAGACTTCAAATGCTTTTTGTTTCCGTCCACAATCAGGTGCTCCGGATGTTCGTTATCCTTACTGGCAAGCAGGGATAACACGACATTATCTTTGATAGAGAGAAAGTTCTCTACACTAAATTGAATCAGCATAAAACAACCTCCTAAATCCTTGATATAATATATTATATCCGCGTTTTTGTGAAAAATCAACGCAAATGAAAAATAAAAATCTATATAGAGGGGTTAAGAGGATAGTCGTGTGGAGAGGATATGTGGTTGTCAATCAAAAATGACAACCACACATTAAATTACACATAAGTAATGTGCGGCTGTCAAAAATCTAATATAAAGAAAGTGGCGAGCCAATGATAGAAGGCAGCCTGGGAAGCAGTTTATTTTGCTCCCCAGGCTCTTTTGCTTACAGGTTCTGACGGATGATCCGGGTGATAATACCTACGGCCACACCCCGCTCCATATCCAGACGGGTGACGGCAAAAGATACATCGTCCTTTTTGCCGGGCATCCGGTAGTCATAGCAGGAATGGGCTACCGCATTGACGCCATTGGAAAGACGCACATAGACAACGCCCTTGTGGACATCTGTGACACGGCCGGCATACTTGCCCTGGATACGGCACTTCTGCAGGTTGTCCCTGTCGGTGTTCTCGGAAATACTCTTGATGTCAGCCTTGATGCCCAAGTCCTCCAGACTGTTGCGCCGCACGCTGAGAATCCGGACCAGAACCTCATCGCCTACGGAAAAACGCTCATGGGCATCACCGATCCAGTCCCAGGCAAGGTCACGGGCAAGGATGGAGGTTTCAACGCCGAAAACTTCCACGCGCACAACCTTTTCAGCCACTGCAATCACACGCGCCTGGACGATGCGGCCCTCATAGACACGGTACATACCGGCAGCATCCGTATCCAGATAAAAAATCTGGCGTTTGCGCAGCATGGCTTCCTTGCGGCTGGCAACTACGCTGCGGGTTTTGGAGTCGATACCACGCACGATGAAGTCAATGTCAGCGCCGAGCATGTTGCCAAGAATCTTATTTTGGCGCAGCATAAGGTCGGCGTATTCCTGACCAGAAGGGCTGCGGCCCAGATTGATCATCATTTCCTTGATAGGGATAATGACACGGAACCCCTTGTAATCTACAACTGCCACCGTCTTGCGGTTGTCCAGCTGTTCAATGCCGCCCAGCTTGCCGGTGATGATCTTGCGGGTGCGGTAGGCATTATGGATTTCATGCCAGATTACATCATCACGGTCTTCGGCAGTCTCGACATCATCCCGGCTGCGGATGGTAAGGACGGGGGCCTCGCTGCGCTGGGGGCGGGGCTGATGCCGGGGAGGAGACGGAGTGGGGGCAGGAGCGGCAGCTTCCTCCACGGCAGGAACGTTAGGCTCCACAGCAGGTTCCTCCGCAACAGAAATGGTTTCGGCTGTATCCGCCGACTCTGTTGTTTCGGCAGGAACTTCCTCTGTGACAGTTTCTTCAGGAGCAGCTGCTTCTTTCTTCTTTCGGCTGGTACGCTTGGGCTTGGGAGATGCAGGGGGTTCCTGCACAGCGTCGGCGTTATCTTCGTAAACATCAGGCGGCTGCACATCAGAGTCTTCCGGCATATCAGTGGGAGCAGCGCTTTGATCGTCTGTTTCAGAAGGCGTATTCCCGAACATTTCCTCCTCGGTGAGTTCAGGAAGGGGATCTTCAGCCATATCTTCGGCAGAGGTGTCCTCCAGGGGCTGATCCATCTGCCCCAGCAGTTCGTTCAAATCCAGACCATCGCCAGCGTCAGCAGGAAGGGATTCAGGTTGAGCGGTATCGGCCAGCAGAGTTTCGCCTTCCGACATAACGGTTTCGGTAACAGGAGCCTCCTGTTCCAGAAGTTCTTTTTTCTTGGTTGCCATAGATTAAAACCTCCTATGAATTTGATAGTTTTGTTCAAGACAGGATGGAATCCTTGTCTGTGGTGATAATGCCTTCCGGCGTACCGGCAGATTTGGGGGCCGGAGCCTCTTTGGGTGATTTATCAATGGGGGATGCCGGTTTGGTGGCTTTGCGCTTTGCCGGTTTCTTTGCTGCAGGAGCCGGTTTCGGCGCGGGCTGCGGTGTTTTGGCGGCTTCTTCTTCCAAGCGGCGCCATTCCGGTACATGGGCAGATGCTTTGCAGGAACGCAGGTACTTGGCTTCCGGGTGTTTGGAGTAATCCATTTTGTCTACCTGCAGAACCTTCTTGCCACGGATGATGATGAGCGCCTGATCTAGCGGGAGCCGCAGGACTTCATCAGGAGTAAGTACAGGGCGTTTTCCAACACCGGAGGTCTCACGAAACTCCGGTGTATAGTTGGAGATACGCCAGGTGCCCAGCTGTTTGGACTTACTGGATACTGCTACGGAGGCAAGCCCTGTCCTGGCAGAAATAAATTCGGCAGTAAGCTGGTCTGTACAGCCTAAAAACAACTGCGCGTCACAGTTTCCAATGATCTCCTGCCACAAATTCTGTGGGTATCTGTTCTGCAATCCTGCTAGATTTTGGAACACACAGGACATGGAGATATTCCGGGAGCGTATTACGCTGAGCCGGCGGGAGAGGTCGGGGATCGTGCCGCACGCTGTCAGTTCTTCCCCAAGGATATGGACGGGCACAGGCAGTTTGCCGCCCTCGCAGTTGTGGTCTGCATATCGTACCAGTTTGATGAAACAGAAAGATAGAAACAGCGAGGCCAGAAAATCAAAGGTGCTGTCCTGGTCGCTGGTAACGAGGAAGTAGGCACAGGGCTGCTGACCCGGAAGCTCCAGATCGATCTCATTCTTAGCGGTAATTTTTTTGATCAGCTCAGACTGGAATACCTGCAGGCGGCTGCCCAGACCGATAATCACGCCGCTTCGCACTGTGTCGCTGGCCTGCTTGAACAGGCTGTAGGGTGCTTTGGCAGGGTGCGTGGAAGGAAGTGCCTCGAACAATGTGTCAAGTTGGGATTCCCCATTGAGAGTCAGCAGCCGGTAGACTTCGCCAATGTTGCGGTTTTCTTCCGCATAGCCTTGATCCACATACAGTACCAAGGCCTTGAGCAGATTCATCTCGCAGGCATCCCAGAAATGGTCGCTCTTGCCGTTGTTCGTGGTGTTCTTGATGATGACATCTACAAAAAGCTGGGCCATTAGTTCCTGCCCCTCAACTTCGGCAAGGCAACACCAGGAATCTGAGTTTTCAGGGGAAACGAGGTTGAATACCTTGACACAATAGCCCCGGCTGCGGAGAAATTCGCTTGACTTCTCGTACAATTCCGATTTGGGATCGCAGATGATCAGCGATTCTCCGGCGCCATTTTCGCCTCGGACAGTGGCCTGAAGGATACGGTTCATACAAAACGAACGGGTTTTCATGGAACCACTGGCGCCGTAGACTGCCAGATTACTGTTGATTCTGGTATCTTCCGGTATGCAGACTGCTTTGCCATCCAGCATACCCAGTACAACACCCTTGTGTTTGCGCAGATCGGGCACCAGATCCAGTACGCCGGACATCTCTTTGCGGGACATCCAGCCGGAGGTGCCATAAGTGCCTTTGGCGGAGTAGGAGAAATTACGGTCTTCATCATACTCGCCGGCATCACCATATCCCATGCGCATGACCATGATGAGCAGCACTGCTAACAAGCCAATGCAGATCAAGATGCCATACACACCATAAGGCGGTCGGAGCACAGAGGAAAGGCAGAGAAGGAAGTCGGGCGAAGCGGCCAGCGGTGAAGTACCATCGCCGGGAATACCGCCGCCCTGTTTCCAGGTTGCATAGTTACCCAAAAGCTGCGCCAGAAAGCCGCCTGCGTATAGGATCGCAAGAATGGCAAAGGGCGCTGCAATCAGGCTCACAATCAGTTTTTTCTTGTTTATGGGAACAACCTCCCCTCGAATTTTGTGAAGTCGATGGTTTGGAAGCGCACTTGGGAACCACAGTAGCTGCGAAGTACCTCTGCCTGGAAGTCAAAGCAGATCAGTGTGCCCAGGCGCTCAGATAGTTCGAGAGAGGTGTTAAAGCGTGCGATACGGGGCAGATCGCAGAAATAGCCAAACAGGACTGGTGAGCCATCCGGTGAAATGCCGTCATGCTCAATAGCCAGTCCGGGCTGCCTCGCAGTAAGACCTTGGAGCAGAATACGGTCCAGCTCCGCAGTTTTCCCAGGGTCGCACAGCAGTGCAAGTATCACCTCCCCCTGATGGTCGTTGGTAAGATAAAGAAAATGTTCATAGCTGCCATCCAGCATGAAGAAATCATGTTTGCGTCCTCCGGTGCTGGTCAAAATCTGGTAAGCCAGATCCATGCTGTTGCCCAGAATCAGTCCATGAACATCCTCATGGCGAAACTGTAGGGACAGGCGCTGTTGGCAGATTACGCTCCAGATCAATGCCTTGACCCGCATTTCCGATTTGTAGCGCCACTTCATCAGGGCGCTGCTGCTGTTGTAGGTCACGAAGATGCCGGAGGGCGCAAGGAGTATTCCGGTGGAGCGGGAACTGCGGATCTTCGTGGTGTCGATCCCCATTTCTTTCACTTCTCTGGAACTGAAAAAAGCAGGATAGACAATCCTGCCGCCAGCGTAGCCCTCCGGTGCAAAAATTGCCGGTTTTTCATCCCGATACACACATACACCCGCATTATCCATGGTCACATAGGTTTCGGCCAGGCGGTGTAGCCGGAGTCTTCGGTCAATTTCGCATTTCAAACGGTTGGTGTCGGTATCTCCTGTCAGGTAGCTGGCAAATCTATCCGGCCGGCTTTTCAGCAGAGTGGCTTTGGCTCGCGGCCCCAGACGGTAGCCGCGCAGTTTATCCCGGTAATAGGTACGCAGCAGCCCGTCTTTTTTCAGTGCAGTGACAACAGACTCCAGATAATATGGACTGCCGGGAAGTCTGTTAAGCTGGTCTGTGGGGAACTCGCCGGAGATGGCAGTCAGAGAGAGAAGCCTGTACGCCATCGTGTCTGGCTGTGGGAATTTCCCAAGTGATCACCTCCTTGTGGTGTGTGGCTTTTACCGAGACTGCAAGGAACTTCGGTAAAAATCCGTGGTGTAACGACAGAAAAAAGCCCCGAAATCCGGGGCAAAATACGATGTTGCGGCAGGTCGGACAAGCAATGGCTGAAAATGCTCAAAAATCCGAGATGGATTTTAGGGTGTTTTCATGCTCAGCAAGCCAGGCGGGAAACCGCTTTTTTTCCATGACACTGATTCTGGTACAGTCCTTTTCGCCCAGCGCAGCGGTGTTGTAGGCATCGCAGAGCAGGCCGGTATCGTCAGCCATGACGAAGGTGGAGAGGACATCCAGAAGCTGCTTTTCTTCCAGATTGTCGTAGTCACGGATACGCCGGGTGGGAAGGCACTGGTCATAAACCTGCGTAAAGCACACCACACAATCGCTGAAGCGGGGCATGGGATGCTCTTTGGCGTATTGCTCCAATGAGAAGTAGAACGGGTCGAGCAGAAACTCAGTGTTTTGTCTCTGCTTGCGTTTTGGGAGCAGACCAGGCAGGGTGACCTCCAGTACACCGTCCTCATAGACAACCTCAATTCCGTGTACAATACCGGCGGATGTCAGGTAATCGCCTTTGCGGATGGTGGTGCTGGAATATATCAAATGCCGCAGCCTGCAGGCAATTTTCTCTGCCCGCAGGGCGGCGTCAGTGGATAAGACTTCATAGTTGTCCGGATAGCGCTGAATATCCGTGGTATCCATCGCGTAAAGAGCATTGCTCAAACGGGATATATCATCAAGAATGCTTCCAATCCGGTGTGAGATGATTTTTCGTTCCAATCAAGTTCCTCCTGTTTTCTTAAAGTAATGCACCTGGCCCGCTGCATCCACGGTGCAGAAACCGGAAATGCCAGGGCAGTCAATGCGGCGAATGTCTTCCGGATTATCGACCAAAATGATGCGGCGTCCACCGCTGCGGTCATCCCGAAGCGCATGGTTGATCAGGGCCTCCTGGCCGGAAGCTGCGTAGACGATTTCGTATAGTTCACCGTTTGCAAAGAAGATAAGCTTGACCGGAAAATCACCGGGAGCATGGTATTCCACCTGTCCGATAAAATCCAAGAGTACCCAGGCAGCCCGTATCAGGGAGTTGTCTGATTTTGCTGCCCAACCAGACGGAAAGTAACCGCCTGTATCAGTTTGAAAAATACGGCCCTGCTTTTGCAGATGGGAGAGCAGGGTCTTGATGATTTCTTCTTTGCCAGGGTGAAAGCAAAGAAGCTGCTGCATATTGAGACCGGGATACATCGTGACGATCCGCAGCAGAGCCGCAGCTTCATTTCCATAGATTTCAGCCCTGGTCTTCATGGGTATCACCTCCAATGGCGTAATATAGGCGTATTCAAGACGCATTAAAATAGGAAGGAAAGCCAGTCAGTGTAAGCCAAAAGATGATCTGGTTGGCAAAACTGGCTTTTAGGCGTAATGCAGACGCAAAGCAGACGCATAGCGGCGTCTGGCAGGAAAGTTGCACATGGGAATCACCTCGCTCTTCAAATTGTTATATCTGCTGTTCGGCAGATGTGGATTGTTCACGGCGTTTTCGCTCTACGATTTCACGCAGCTCGCGGCGGTCGGTAGTAATCAGATCCTTTTCCAGAGGGCTGGCTTTGAATTCCACCATAATATTGTTGTTATTGGTAGAAATCAGACCGTGACCTCTTTCAAAGTGAGTGATCTCCATTGTTTCAGCATCGGACAGGTGCAGGGCTTCCTGTACCCGCTGGGCTTCGTCGTCCTCCAGATTCAGAATGATCTTGGTCTTGGAGTTGTTGATGATGCCCTTACCAAATCTGCCGCCGTCAAGGTCAAAGAAATCGGCAAGATCCTGGCTTGCAAAAATCGAGGCGCCGCCGTAACCGCGTATGGTTTTGGCAATTTCCAAAAGGAAATCGCCAGCCAATCTTACACCAGCAGCACCGGCGCCGGATAGAAGCTGCCAGCACTCATCGATGAAGATGGCTTTTTCTTCTGTACGGTCGGCTTTGGCTCTGTCCCAAACAAAGTCCAGCGCCACAAACATACCTACGGTGAGCAGATCTCCCGTGAGGGAGGAAATATCCAAAACAGTGTACTTGTTGTCGAGCCGAACATTGGTCTGCTTATTGAAGGTGCTGGCGCTGCCGTTTACCAGACGGTTTAGAATGTGGGCCATGCGCATCGTTTCCTTGGAGGTTTTCAAAATTTCGTACAGGTCACCAAGCACCGGCATTTCACGGTACTGGCCGGGCTGTGCAGGGTCTTCCAAAGAGGCGTTATCATGAGTGATGCCTTTTGTGTTATAGGTACGAACAAGGGCTTCGTCCAAAAGCTGTCGTTCTTCGTGAGACATATCGGGGATCAGCAGACTGAAAAATATGTGGAGCTGCTGGATCTTTGCTGCAAGTTCAGATAACTGAATGCCTGGACCGTCCAGAATTTCATTCACCGAGCGGTCTACCCGCCGAATCTCCATAACATTGATGCAGTGGGGACTGGCCGGTGAAATCTGGATAAAGGAGCCGCCCACATTGGAGCAGGCGCGATGGAATTCATGGCCTTTTAGGGGCGCAACAATGAAAATGGGGATATTTTTCCGCCTCATTCGCAGCGCCATCAACTGCATGGTAAAAGTTTTGCCGGCTCCGCTCGTGCCAAGGATCGACATATTGGCGTTCTTATAGACCGCAGAATTGAAGATGTCCACGATAATAAGGGAGCTGTTGTACTTGTTGACGCCCAGCAGGATACCGTTATCATCACACATCTCATAGGAGGTAAAGGGATAACAGCTTGCCGCACCGCCTGTCAGCAGGTTGCGTTTACCGCGCTCATACAGTTTCTTTTCCATTGCCACCAATGGAAGGGCAGATAAAAACGCCTGTTCCTCCCGAAAATGGCAGGTGCAGGCGTTCATGTCTTGTGAGAGCAGGAGCTTTTTCATTTCGCTGACCTTCCATTCCAAGTCTTCCTCGTTGGAGGCAGTAATGGTAATCAGCAGATTCAAGTAGTAGAAGTCCTCGTTGTTGGCAAGGCCCTCTTTGAGAAAGTACCCGCTTCGGATAGCGCCATCAATGTCATCAAAGTCGGTGTTGGTGTCGCTGGCGTCCTTGATTTTGGAACGGTTGATACGCAGCTGCTGTCCGACTTTCTGGATGATGGTTTCTTTGGGCTGACGGGAGAGGAACATATCCATATCGATCCCGTCACCGGCATTGACGATAAGACTGAGCCAGCCGGCTGGAACCTGCGTTTTGTAGCCATCAGAGGGCACCAGCAAATAAGCATAATACAGACCGTCAATGCAGATATGGTGACCATGCGTGAAGTCAATGCTTTTTGGCGCACAGAATTCGGTGGCAGGGATATGGTCGATCTCACTGTCGCGCCCTTTGGCAAGGTACTCAGCCACAACCTCCTGTGCCCGGACGGAGAGCGGCTTTACAGCACTTTCATTTCTGCAGAGCAGGTTATAGAGGACATCTACGGTAAACTCATCCCAGTTTTCCGGAACGATGACCTCGTTACCGCACTGACGGAGGTAGTTGGTAGCAGTATGGACTGCACTTTGCAGGGCATTGATTGCCTCGCCTTCTTCATCAGAGCGCTTGGTGTTGCTCCACGGCTCATATTCAAAAATCAGGAAGAAACGTCGGGTAATTGCCTCACGGGAACCGATCTGCTGAACGAACTGGAGGTAGTCTTCCTGCATGAGCAGACACTGTTCATTGGTCTCCTGTTCCATCTCCTTCCGAACGGTATCCAGATGGCGGTTGATCTCTGCCCGACGTGTCAGTACCTTGATTTGCAGCTTGATGGGGCTGATTTTCAAGTAGGATACAAAGGAATAGATGATGTTCCGCTGTTCCTGGGCGCTGCGCAGCATAAAATTGATGGGTACTACCTCGACGACCTTGACATAGCGGTGGTCCTTCGTGTAGATGATGCCGTTTTCAATTTTGGAAATCGGCAGATAATCTGCTACCGGGTTAAGGCAGGCGGGCTTCGGCTCCTGGGTGCGGATAGGGCGTTTTACTTTGCGCTCCTTGGAGACCTTCTTTTTTTGCTTGGCGGCTTTCTTCTCCTTGGCAGGCTTCTGCTTTTTCACAGGACGGAGTTTTTGGCGGATCTCGTAGCTACGAACTTCATCAAACTCCGCTGGGAAATCCTCTCTGCCGGAGCGCCGTGACCGTCTGGGAGCCTTGTCGGGCTTGTGTACCTTCTTTTTAATATGCTTGCCGCCATGCTCTGCCGCCGGAACCGCATCTTCTGCGCTGTTACCGCCTATAATGCGGCGGTTTCGCAGGTACTTTATGAAAATCAGCAGAAAAGAGGAAAGGCTCTCACCGGAAATTCCGATAAGCGCCACCAATGCTGCTGGCAGTGCGGTCAGGCACAAAGCGATGATACGGGCAGTCAGGCTAAGAGGGAGCAATGAAAAAACCGGCACACCAATGGCAAATGCCAGGATGCCGGCTTCAATCACATTTCGGGCTTTGAACATACCACCGAAGAAGGTGCCTGACTCGATGAAATTCGGTGGTATTATGTAGGTATCTCGGTCGATTTTATGATTCATGATTAACCTCGTTTCCGAAGCCGGGCGGGCACATCAGCCGATAATCCAGAACGGACCGCCAGCTCCAGCGCGCCGGCTGGCCTCATTTAAGATAATGGACAGATCCCAGAGCTGTTCGCTCCGTGTGTAACTGGCAGGGTCAGCCACCATGATCTTGCCGTCTTTTACGCCACGCAGGACAATGAAGTGACCGGATGAGGTAAAGTGGCCTTCAGACATGATTGCTACTACCAGTTTACCATTAGCCAGTGCGTCTGTGATGCGCTGTGGTTCCGCAGTGGTACAGCCGGAAACCGGAAGCCCCCATTCCCCAGCGGCGGCAGGTATCAGTGCATGGTAAGAACCACTGCTTTTACACCAGTAGCCGTTGTTGTAAGACCACTCGGCCATCTCCACAGGGTCAACCATATCGTCTGTCAGAGAGGACACCACGATTGCCATAGCGGTAGGGCCGCAGCCATAACCGCCAATATTGTCCGTGCCATAGGCTTTACCGGCATAGCGTTCATCCAGCTGATTGTAGTAAACAACAGGTGTGATCCCATCGGTGAAAGTAACATCGCCCAGAGAGGTGATGCTGTTTCCGGTCCACGCTTCCAGATTCTGCAGCAGACCATCGCCCAAGAACAGGCTTAGGTTGGAGGCATAATCGGCTGCAAGCTCCTTTTGGTCATCGGTAAGCTGGAATACAACATCAGAAAAATAGGACTCACCGTTGTAACGGACAGTATAGACCATCCATGTTTCTGGCTCTGTTGTTTCTTCCCCAGTCTCCGGATCGGTCACGGTGCTCTCACGAATCTCTTGCTTGCTGGTGTAGGAATATAGATGCTGCTTGTTTTCCCGCAGGGTGGCGGCAAGGTCATTTAGAGAAATGCTTTCAAAATCCTTGTCTTTGGCTGCACAATACTGAGAAATAAACAGGTTGGCGTTATAAATAGGCCCGCCGGAATAAGCATTTTTGACCTCCATATGGTCGGCTCCCGATGCCGCAAAGTCAGCTTCGATCCGGGCAAGTACATCATCCAGTGCCTCGCCCAAGATGCCGTTGAGGGTAAAGGTGATCTCGTTGGCGTTCTCAATAATCGCTGTTTCGCTATTCAAAATCGGAATTTCGGGGTCAGATGGCGAAAAGGCATTGGTCAGTCCGCCGAAAATAAGACCGGGGAGCATGAGAACAAATAATACCGGCAGCATAAGCAGGGCAATGACTGCCACAATGATTTTTCCGATATGCTTCCGACCTGCCCACACTGCGCCTGCAACTGCACCGTAAGGACCGCCTGCGGCAGCGCCTTTGGCAGCGGAGGAAATAGCTTTTCCGGTTTTGATTGCACCGCGGATGGTATGCGCTGCGGAGGCGCCGGTCTCCACAGCTTCGGAAAAACCGCTTTTCTGATCTTCTGGCATTTATATCTTGTCCTTTCTCCTCGGGGCTGGAGGCAGCTTTTTGACAATGGACTCGTTGAAGGCGATAGAACCGTCAGGGGCCATATAGGGCGATTTGTCAACAGCATCCACAGCGTACTGCTTATACCATGCTGTACCATCCACGGCATGAACGGTGGTGTACTGGCCTTCCGGGGCAACATATTGGTCTGCGTGGTACATACCAAAGGAGATACCTTCGGGATGTTCTGCAGTTACTTCTGTACCGGTGATGCGGCCGCCGCCGATTTCGACATTCTGGAAGGTCGGAACATTTTCAGCTCCGGATTCCAGTGCCGCGTATCCCATGTAAGAGTGCAGGGCTTCGGCGGCTTTTTCACCGGAAATGGAACCCATTTGGCTGATACTGCCAGTGGCTACGCTGCCGATTACATTGTTGGCAAAATTGCCGCCCTTACTGACGGAAGAAGCGTACATATGGCCGCCGATCCCTCCGGCTGCAGCATCGCCTAAAAGACTGCCAAGACCGGAGGGCTTGGAGCTGGGAGTTGTGGTGGCTGTTTTGATGGCGCTGTTTGTGACTTTTCGGCTCACCACTCCAGCAAGACCGCCGCTGGCAAACCCTGCTCCAAAGCCGCCGCTGCCTTTACCACCGTTTGCGTTGACATTGGTGGAACTGCTGTTCCTCCCGCCGCCAAAGTGGTGACTGGAAAAGTTCTTGATGCCGCCGATGCCTCTGGCAGCAATCATAGCCTCAGCCAACATGCTGCCGCCGGTATGTCCTACATTGACACCCAGGCTGGAGAGGAAAGAATCGATTTTCTGACCGACTTTGAGAAAGCCGATAGCACAGAGAAACCAGATAAACACATTGCCGGAAACGGCTTCTTTTCCCACAGCGTCTACCTGAGCCTGCACATCGCTTTCGGAGATAGCGGCAAAAGCCGGCTGGCAGAGCAGGCAGGAGAGAATTGCGACTGTAAAGGCCGCAAATAAAAATTTTTTGAGTTTCTTCAAGGATAAGACCTCCTTATAACGAAAGCGGGTTCGCAAGGAAGGACCCCACCATGCTTGTGAACAGGCGCAGGCACCAGGCGTTCATGACCAATAGGAAAATTTGACCGCCAAGCATCCGGCACCAGGATTTCCAGATGTTTGCTGTGGTCTGGCTGGCGCCCATAGAAAAAGCCACAGGAGCCGTGTAGACCAGTACACCGAGCAGCACATACCGTTCGGCTGCCTCGAACAGAAGTTTTAGGTAGTTCCAGGCCAGGATGAGAACCAAAATCAAGGTAATCAGTGCCACAGCCCCATTGGCACACACACCGATGATGACCAGCATCACGGAATTGAAGTCTGCAAAGCTTAATGCAGGAAGGTCGGACTCCATGATCCAGTGGTAGGGGGTGCCGCCGATGGTAAGAACAATATTGACGATTTCATCTGAAAAGAGCGTCAGCAGGATAAAAATAACGGAACGGATACTCAGCTTTACCGGGTCTTCTGCTTCCACACCTGCGCCAAGACCGAAGTTTTTGAATAACTGCCAGACCCAGTTGAGCAGGATGATCCCGATTGCCAGAGCCACGAAAACAGAGTACATAGTCTCTGCTGCGGGAAAATAACGCAGAAATACAGCCATATCACAGCCCAGCGCACCCAAAACCGATGTGGTCACCAGATCAAGACCGGCCATTACCTGTTCTGCGATCCATTCCACTATGCCGTCTAAAATGCCCATAAATGCAAGCCTCCTTTCCGGCGAGCAGTCAGACGGTCAATCAGCCTGTCCATTGTCCGCCACTAAAGAGCGGCGTCACATACGCCATGATAAAGCCCAAGCCATTGAGGATAGCCCAGGTGATACAGATTCGTTTGAGCCAGGCGCGGCTTTCATCCACCGTCCGTCCGGAACGGGAGAAGTTCATGAGCAGCAAGGCTACCGAAGCAGTGACGATGGCGGCGATAGTGGAGATGGCAAGGATTTGGGTGTATACATCCTGCATGATCTCTTTGGCCTTGGTCCATACATCTGTTGCCGCATAAGCCGGCTGGCAGAATATCATGGACATCATCACACACAGGAAGGCGCTGTAAGCCACTTTGGGCAGCGAAAGCCTGCGCTTGGACTGGGTATCCGGCTCCTGAAGCTGCGGAGTTTGAGGGGTTTTCGTTTTCTTCAATTTGCGATCCTCCAATTCTGAATGATTTTTTGATGCTCAATAGGGAACAGAAAAACCCACACCTGTCAAAACAAATGTGGGCTTTCAAATGGCCGGGCGGCCATCTGGGCAGCAAAAAAGCACCCTGATGAAAGGTGCCGTTACTGTCCTGTTCGGTTTTGGGTGCAAGTTTGAGCATATTCAGTTTAACACATCGGTATTTACACTGAAAGAGCAGAACCATGCCAATTTTGTTCCCGAATTGTGCCAATTATTTGCCCGATTGTCCGGAAGATGATTTTGGCTCTGGGAAGAACTGCTCCAGCATGTCTAAACTGTCCTTGGAGGTATAGCCCCAAAGAACGGAACTGAGGGCTTCAATGGCTTCCCGGCGTTTGCGGTAGTAAGTTCTGAAACTGATGTCGCGGATATGCGGTCGCAGGGTCTCGATAATTTCCTCAACATTTTTGAGCTGCTGCGGCGAGAGGAAGGAGTAGTACAGCAACCAGTAATATGCCTCACCGTTTTTGTGCTTGGTACGCAGCAATTCGATTGCGGAATCCAGCAGCTTGAGCATTTTGTGGCTGCGTTCAATGCATTTGGCATGATGCTCGATGTCGCTTCCGGCCAAATCAGCGCCAGCCAGATAGACTGAATCCAGAAAATCCTCAATGGAGGTACCATACTCAATCTCAAACTTGGTGCGGACATGCTGGACAGAAAGCTCCAGGCTCCACACAACATCCCGGTATTTTTTCAGCAGTTTCCAGGTATCATGGTACAGGGGATTATCAGCAACATCAGGTTCAACAAATTTTCTCATTTCAGGTTCCTCCTATTTTCGTGCTCCTCAGAGGGAGTGAGTGTAAGTTCAAAAGTGGCGATTGAAGTGTTTGTGCCGCAGAGGATGGTCAGACCAAAGTGGACTGTAGATTTCCCTCGCGCACGCGGAATCAACTCTTCCCAGCAGTCGTCCGATAAGGGATATAACTTATAGCAGGAGAGTGGGCAAGAAAAGCAGGAAATCCCTTGCGTAGATAGGATGTCAGCCATCTTGCGGAGTATCGTTTCAATGTGCGATTTTGAAACGCTGGAAAGTGCATCCGAAACAATGACCTCATGCTCAGAGATAGAATGGCTCTCTTCGGTTTCAGCAGTTTCCGGAAGCTCCAGATGAATGTTTAAGGTCATGGCAACTTCCTCCTTGTCGATTAAAACATCGGAAATCTCAAACATGGTGGACAGGTAGTTCTGCAGGTAGATCACGCTTCCATGCCGGCCGGGAAACGACATGATAGAGATATACCCAAGACCGTCCAACTTTTTCAGTATCCGGCATACGGTAGCGCGTGACAGCCCCCAGCGGCAGGAGAGTTCGGTATAACTGACCAACGGGTTTCCTGTACCATTGCGAAAGTAGGCTACCGGACCGACCTCTGACCCCTGCACCTGCGTATCGTTGTAGACAGCGGATACCCACAGATCCAGAACGATGTCCATTTCAGAGCAGCGGGCAGAGCTGACCAGTTCCAGGGCAACAGAGACTGGCAGGAAGAAAAAACCGGTATCCTTTTGGCAAGGGGCATTGTACTCCAGTGCGGAATTGTGGCGGGCCCAGTGGAGGATTTTATATTTGACTACATTGCCACGGCCCAGCAGTGTATAGGAAATCAAGTGCTGCTTCTGAAGGGTATCCAGCATGGACAGCGCCTGCCGATGAAAGCGGGTGCGGAACCAGCAAGACAGTTCCTTGACGGTGCAGACCCATTCGCCGGGGGAGACTGTGTAACTGATCCCGTCAATACGGCGATATGAGGTGCGGAAGTTTGCATAGCTGCAAAGTACAGTAAAATGAAAAAGGCCGGAGCCTCCGTTTATGCGGATGCTCCGGTCGTTGATCAGTTTGTGGATGAACTCACGATAAATCCGGCATCGTGGGTAATCTACCACTTGTTTGATTTGAAGTTGGTATTCTGGCATAGTGAACCTCCTAGTTTTTTATGCAGACAAGTAGTTCGCTGAAAAATGTTGACTTGAATAACTGATGGGGGTATACTCATATTTATATGAGCTGCAAATAAGCAGTTTGTGCATTGCTGGTTTCCGCAGTTTTAGCATTGATACCTTATAATATAGGCTAAAAGCGATAAAGAAACAGTATCAGGGATGTTCTTCATGGCTCTACAATGTGCCAGTCCTTTTCATGGAAAATTTATCCAATTTTTGACATTTTGGAGCTGACACACTTTTTCACAAAAAAATATGCCTACAAACAACTACAATTTTTATACAACTTTTCGAGTGAAGCGGACGGTCAAATAGGACACAGGACGAATGATAAATAGTTTCAAAAACCCAGCAATTATGCGGATTTTGCGCACTACGGAGCGGCATGGGGCGGGATGGAGAGAGCAAAATTTTATTCCCGACCATGAAGCCCATCGATCAGTAAAAACACGCTATATAGACATTTTGAAAAAGGAAAAACACTATATATTGTGCCTGCTGCGTGATGTACAGCTCGTTGTGACAGCAATTTGACAGCAAAATTTCAAGGAATCACACATTCACACGAACGGTTGTGAATTTCAGACAATTCAAGTCTCAGGTTTGGATTAAACCCAAAAGCACTTCTCAGAAGATTTCTGAGAAGTGCTTTTTTTGTTTGCAGTCAACTTTTGCCACACATTCCCACCATCAAAACAGGAGGCACCTTATATGAAAGAGCAATACAAACCGATTAAAAGCATGAAAGAAGTTCCCGCTCAACTGCGGAAACTGCGCAGAGAGTACATTCGCTATCAACAGGCCGAACTGATTTACAGTCTGTCACACAAGAAGCTGCTGGAATTGGCCAGCGATGCGGGCGCTATTTTTCGGATTGACAGCACCGTCCTGATCAATCGTGAGATATTCGATGCTTATCTGGAGCGTTTCCATGAACCGGCTACCGGCAAATACCGGGGAGGTGATGCGGAATGAGCGGAAATGTGTGGATGTTTTCAGATCAGATTGATGATGAAGATCTGGAGTTCATGTCCCATGAATTTGTTACTTATACCATGGCTTGTGAGTATTACGGCCTGGGGCTGAAGCCTCTAACCCGTATGGCACATGAGGCTGGTTCGATTTATAAAATCGGGACGAAGGTACTGATTCGCAGGAGCATTTTTGAATCGCATTTGAGAGAGCAACGCAAAGAAAGCACCTGCAATGATTGCAATTAAGGAACTCAAGAACACTGAAGGAGGCACACCATGGAACTGACTTACACTGAGATCAACGACTATCTGATTCCCGATCTGATCCTTCCCGAAACCGACACCCGCCCCATCGGCAAATACGGTGAACTGAGGCGGCAATTCCTGCAGGAGCACCGCCCCGACCTGTTCGACCTCATGCTTCTGGAAGGTACGCTGCACAGCCATCTGGCCGATGTGGACACTGAAGCCCGGCAGATGGTGGAAGATGCCATCGTGCAAATGGCCCGCCGGCAGGGCGTGGATGAAGCACTAAAACGGGCCGATCCGCTGACCTGGGCAGGGCGCATGAATGCAATCAAGAATGCAGCCGAGGAAGCGGTCCTGCCGGACCTTCTGTACGGGGACGCGCTGGAGTGATTCCTTTTCAGCCCGTATAAAAAGACCTGTCCGCAGGGGTAACGAGCACTGGCTTTGTATAGCTTTTGCAAGCCATACGCCGCCCCAGCGCAGGACGCTGGCAAGGGGCGCAGCCCCTATGACCCCCGAAAATCCAACAACGCAACAATGCAAAGACCGAGCAGCGATGCCCGGTCTTTTGTTATATGGAGGCAAAATTATGTTGACTCGAAACGTGCAACTGAACATCCGGGTGACACCGGAAGAAAAGAAGCTGTTTGAACAGGCAGCCACCCAATGCGGGCTGACACTTTCCCAATACATCCGCATGCGGCTGCACAACCAGATGCCCCGGCAACTGCCCACCGCCGACTACCGGCAGGTGCTGGATGCCCTCACCGCCCTCTACCACAAGGACAACACGCCGGAGGTGCAGCGGGAGATTCTGGAAACGCTGCTGACCGTACAGCGAGCGGTTACAGTGCCGCCGAAGGAGGAATGAGAAGATGGCTGTCACCAAGATCTGGCCTGTGAAAGGGCGTCTGGATGCGGTAATACGCTATGCCGGAAATGAGGAAAAGACCCGCCTGCCGGACCTGACCGGTCTGTCCGCGGGCAAGGACGATCTGAGCGACGTACTGCAGTATGCCGCCAATGACGCCAAGACCAGCAAGGAAAGCCAGCTGTTTGTCAGCGGTGTCAACTGTGTGCCGGAGATTGCCCGTCAGCAGATGGAGCTGACCAAACAGCAGTTCGGCAAGACCGGCGGCACGGTGGCCTTTCACGCCTACCAGAGTTTTCGTCCCGGTGAAGTCACGCCGGAGCAGTGTCACGCCATCGGTGTGGAACTGGCCAAACGGGTGTGGGGTGACCGCTTTCAGGTGCTGGTAGCCACCCACCTGAACACCGATTGCTGCCACAATCACTTCGTCATCAACTCGGTGTCCTTCGTGGACGGCAAGCGGTACAACGACTGCAAAAAGACCTACCGCGCTCTGCAGGACGCTTCGGATGAACTGTGCCGGGAACAGGGGCTTTCGGTGGTAGACAAAAAGGATGCCCACCGGGTGCCTCGCAACCTCTATCTGGCCGAAAAAGCCGGAGAGCCCACCCGGTATAACGTCATGCGCCAGGACATTGATCTGGCCATCCTGCGCAGCGAAACGCCCCGAGATCTGCCCCGCATCCTGCGCAAGATGGGCTATGAGGTGGACTTCAATCCCAACCACAAATACCCGACTATCAAACTGCCCCATGACCGCCGCGCCGTGCGCTTCAAGACGTTGGGAGAGGAATACACCCCGCAGGCAATGGCCCAGCGCATCCAGCAAAATTATGAGATGGGGATTTTCAAACGAATGGAGACCTACAACAAGCGTTACCCGCCGGTGCATCCCCATTACCAGAAGCTGCGGCAGGACTTCCGTAAGGCCATTATGGAGGCGTTCGGCATCTACCGCACCTACCTGTATTACTGCTACCTGTTGGGCAAGTTGCCCACCACAACACCCAACTACAGCCCGCCCCATCCGGCCATGCGGGAGGATTACCGCCGCTGGGCAGAAATTGAAAAGCAGCTGCATCTTCTGGAACGGTATTCACTGAATACCGCAGAGGACGTAGCTGCTTTTACATCGGAGCGGGAGCAGAAACTGACTGACCTGGAGGCCAGACGTACCAAGTGTCGCAACCGTCTGCGCCGCTGCCGCGACCCGGCTGAGTGCGAGGCCCTCCACACGGAAAAGGATGAATTGACCAAACAGCTCACCGAAACCAGAAAGGAGCTGCACACAGCTCAGCAAATCCCTGCCCGTGTCAAACGTATGCGGGAGAACATCCAACTGTTGAACGACCGGGAGCATCAGCGTGCCGCCCACCATAAAGAACGATAACCACCCAATCACAGAAAGGACAAAGACTATGAATCCCAATGGAATTTTGACTACTTACGAAGAGCGCATGAAAGCCAACCTGCAGCAGTACCAGCGCCCCGAAAAGGCCGGAACTTTCCGCCTGCGCCTTGATCACCGCACCTGGGGCAAGCACATGTGCCTGTTCTGCTACTTCACTGATCTGGATACCGGTGAGAAAATCCGCCTGGCCTGCTGGCGCGGTGCCGGGGAACGCTATGCGCCCCGCAAAAGCACCATTGACGCGATCGTACCTACTGGAACCGCACTCTGATATCATTAATTACAACGCAGTCAGACTATTGGCAGTAAGACTGCAAGAAAAATGCTCTGCTACCAGGCAGAGCATTTTTTATATTGTGAAGGTGAAGTGCTCTTTATATGACCATTAGTTATAAAAGGCTTTGAAAGCTTCTAATTGACAGAGATATGAAGAAGAAAGATTTATGCGCAAAGGCCGGAATCAGTTCTGCTTTCATCACCCAAATGAGGAAAAAAGGTCATGTTATAACTGAAATTCTCTTGAAAATCTGCACGGCGTTAGATTGCAGTAGCGAGGATATTCTGGGCGTACCTATGAATACTGTTTGTCCAAGTTTGCCGAACAGGAAGGCGAGCTGGCTGGCAAATCTTTCACGCCATCCTGTGTGGTGCGCACGCTGGTGGAAATTTTGCGGCCCTATAATGGACGTGTGTATGAAATTAAGACTCATTATCTGATACAAAGAAGTGTGGCATAGGCACAGGGGCGCGGAGCGTTGTTTAGGGTGTCGGTTTTAGGTTCGGCTCTATCTTATGTCCGAAAGCGTACATGATTTTTGCGTTAAGAAATATATAAGCTATTGACAAATTTATTGTCAAAGTATATCCTGTATACAGGAGGTGCATTTCGATGGATGAAATTCAAAGAATGCAAGATAACCTTCTGCTCATTCGTAGGGCAGTTGGCTGGAGCGCCGAAAAGTTCGGTAACCAGATTGGAGTTACAAGACAAACCATAAACAATATCGAGAATGGGCGAAATAAATTAACTAAAACGCAGTATATTGCTATGCGTAGTGTTCTAGATGCAGAAATTGTCAGATGCCCCGAAGAAACAGATATGCTTCGCACAATGCTGGATGTTTTTGTAGACCACCCAGATAAGTATAAGGAAGAAGATAGAAATAGTCTGTTGGAAAAGGCAAACTTGGTCACACCTTCTATTCTTGCAGGTACGGCATCGAGAAAGGCTGTATCGAAAGAGTGGATGCAAGCTGCAACTGGCCTTGGTATAGCAGCAGCTGTTGCAGTAGGGCCTATGGGAGTTGTTGGCGGTATGATGGGGGCTTGGATTATGAAAGTAGTAAGTGGTACAGATATGAAGGAGAAAAAAAGGTGAGCTGAATGGATAAGATTTTACGAGAACTTATAGCGACGCTTCCAAAGTCTCCAACATCGCTGGATAAATCTACGGTTGAAAAGATACATAGATATATTCCTGTACCGACAGATTACAAAATTTTATGGGCTGACATTGGGAGCTTCGGAGGATATCCTGCAGGTGTTGTTATTACAGATCGTGCGATTATTGTGAAAGCATCACGAGAAGAAGCCAAAAATAACAAAGCGCAAATTAAAGAGGAAAACAAAAAGAAAAAGGCTAAGAAAAGAATTAAAGCTCCAAAGACCATTTATCAGATTATTCCTTGGGAGTATTACTCACCAGAGGATTATGATGTTATGGCAGTAAGTGATGACAAAGGCAATGTTCACTATGTTCTTAAAGCCGGAAAAACCGAACTGGCACAATTCAGCAGTAAAGGCCTTTGTAGTATGCTTACGGCGTACAAGAAAAAAGCTGTTGAAGCTAGAGAGGCTGCCGAAGCGACCTTTAGCGCTATCAATACCGTCAATGTTGAAGGCGTAATGTTTAATGCCGCATACGGAGCTGACCAAACAAAAACGGGTCACGGCATCTACGCTGAAGAAGCTGGTGCGATTTTAGATAAGCTGGCTGGAGAACAATCTACTGTTGTGGGACGAGATAACGCAAAAAATGGACCTGATAAGATTGTTGACTCGTCTCCAATTCAGTGCAAATACTGTAAGCAAGCATATAATTCAGTTGATGCCTGCTTTAAAAAGAATCCTCAAACCGGAACGAAAAGTTTTAGGTATTATGATTTGAACGGCAATACTATGAAGGTAGAGGTTCCTGCTGACCAGTATGCTCAGGCAATTGAGTATATGAAAATTCGCATCTCAGATGGTCAAGTCCCCGGTGTTACAGATCCGAATGCGGCCTATGATATTATTCGTAGGGGAAAACTAACATATAACCAAGCACTAAATCTGGCGAAGGCAGGCACAATCGAATCAATAACCTTTGATTCATATACAGGTGCAATTAATTGTCTGTCTGTTTTCGGTATATCTGCGGTTGTCTCTTTTGCACAAACCTACTGGGTGACTAAGGATTGTAAGAAGGCTGCGAAAAGCGCTATTTTCACTGGTGTTCAGGTTTACGGCATGGCCTTTGCAGGTGGCATCATTGCCTCTCAGCTTTCCAGAACAGGAATAGTATCTGCGCTAAATCCATTGGCGACGGAAATCAGCAAATCAATTAGTCCGCAGATGGCGCAAGAAATCATCAATGCCTTTAGAGCTCTCGCGGGTAAAAAAGCGATATACGGAGCAGCGGCACAAAAGAGTTTTGCGAAGTTTTTAGGCTCAACTGCTATTACGCAGGGCGTGATGTTTATCGTATTCTCTGTACCAGACACATTCAAGGTCTTTGATGGGAAGATTTCTGGGGCGCAATATTTGAAAAACATGACTTCTCTATTCGCTTCCTTCACAGGTGGCATCGTTACAACGACAGCAGCGGGCGCGTTGATTGGAAAAACACTCGGTGAGAAGGTTGATAAAAAAGTCGGCGCTGCAATTGGTATGGGAGCCGGTCTAATTGGTGGAGCTGTTTGTGGTACAGCGGCTAAGGGCATAGGCAATCTGATTCACGAAGATGACGCTGTAATCACAGCAAGATTGTTCAATGGTATCCTGCTTAATCAGTTTATGGATAATATGCTTACATCGGAGGAGCAGGACGCAGTGATTAAAGCGTTGGATGATGACGAAAAGCAGATTCGTAAACTGCAGCAAGACTTGAGAAAATGCGATTCGCAGGAGGCGGATATTATCAAATATCTTGAGCCAAAAATCAAAGCTGCAATTGCAGGAAGAAGTAGTATCAGTGTAGATGTAGAAAACGAAATGAAGGAAAGCATGAAATCTATTGTTTTGCAAGGAGCGTTGGCATATGGTTTGTGATTGCTGTGGCAGAAAAAAGAAGCTTTTTGAGTCGTTTGCAGCTGTGAAACACAAACAGACACAAATGAATTTTTGCGCCGATTGCAATGACTTGGCTTACAAGGTTAGAGATGATGCTAATGAACAGAACAGAGATAACTATGAAAAGCATCTTAAAGAATGGAAAAAAAGAGCCAAGAAGCCTTCAGAAACATTTCTGTTATGGCAGCAGGAGTTTTTGACTCAGCTTGAAAAATCCTTCAAAAATGAAGAAGCGCAATAAAAAGCACCTCGCCCCGAAATCAAATCCAGTGGGGAGGCGTTTCTGCGTCTATGGAATTAAGTTTGAACTTCCTGTCCGTGCTTGAAGGTGAAACGGATATCGTCGGTGCTGTAGACTGTGGCGTAGTCCATCAGTGAGTGCCAAACATCTCAATTGAACTCAGTGAGTGTGCTCGACAGAGCTCGAAGTTCTCAAGGAAGGCTTTGATATTGGCTCTTTGGGGTTGCATCCGATCCGGCTCTGCCATAGCCATCTTAAGGCAGTTGGCGATGGCCTTGTCTAATCAAACCTCAGGCCATCAAAGACTTCTACGAGCACAACGAACTGATTACTATTACAAAAGAGCTGACCGATACACTGCGCAAGAATCGCACCACTGACTGGCAGAAAAAAGAAAGCGCCCGCGCCAGTATGCGTCGTTTGGTGTAGTGCCTGCTGAAAAAGCATAAGTATCCGCCGGAAGGCATGGAAGATGTCGTGCAAGCGGTTATGAGCCAGTGCGAGATGTGGACGGATAACGCGCAATGAAAATGAAACGTATCAAGATGCGAAAACTATGAAGAAAGTCTTATAAATAAAAAGCGAGAAGATTTTTTTGCAAAATCTTCTCGCTCCTACTCAGAAATCAGTTATCCAGAAACTCAGCCCTTTGGTGGAAATGGGTCATTACCGTATGAGTTTTTCTCACGGATCCTGCCATCAACACCATGGATAACAACCTCGGCACTCTGATGAATTGCAACCACGCGAGCTTCTTTAAATGCCTGCTCTTGTGTGGATGCAATACCAGTTGCTCTGGTATTGTGGATTTCTTTGTACTGCCAGTTACCGTCTGGACGCTTTGTGATGTGATATTCTTTTTTCATTGAAACTCCTTTCGGTTTCAGGAAAAAGGGATGAAACCACCAACATCCCAACGGATTAATTAATGCTTTACCGCAATGCGGAACGCTTTGTGCCCGTACTGGCGGGCATAAATGCGTTTGCCATTGCGAAGCGTAATAAACGCAACGTAGATGTACGTGACATCACTTTTGCGAATTTCATCCATCGCAACTACCTCCTTCAAGCAGATTTTTCTGGGACGAATCTCAGAAATGCTTGCAAGAGGTAAACATGGTCGATATACTAAAGGTGTTAAAGGTTTAGCACATGGTGGTTTGCCATGTCTACATCTTGCCAAAACCCCATTTGAGTGCCAGCTCGAGTGGGGCTTTTTTATGTCAAGCGGACATCGCCGCAGGACAACTAGCTAAGGGGATGCGCTTCCTTGAGATCAAATAGCATCGCATGCTCCTCTTTCAAAAGTACACCATCGATGCGATAGCCACTTGATTCTTTTAGATTCCATCCCATCAGCTCTTGAAACGTGTTTAGGAGATCGCGACCGTTCCACCGCACAGAAACTACATTGGATTTTTTCTCTTTGTAAAAAGCGGCTGCATTTTTTGCGCTTTCCTCGCATGCTTGAATCGCGATTCGTTTCTCATTCTCGTCAATCAAAAGCACCACGAACTTGGGATAGCCCAATTTGATGACGACCGACTTGTTAAACGTGATGCCGTTACTTGTGATGGAAATGTACGGGACGCCTACATTGAAATTGTAAGCGGTGAAAGAATCCAGAATAGACATGATGGCCCCTCCTTTCTGCTTAACATTTTACACGCTTTTGCGGAATGGGTCAAGCAGAAAATGTGTATAAATTGTTTTATAATCTTTGTGTATATTGCTCTGAAATTGCAAAATGATGTTTTTGATCGTCTTGAATTATTCAAAATGTTTGCTTGCTTTGCTTCCGCTTGGAGAGACGACTTAAAAAATCGAGGCCGCTTCCTTTTTTGCAAAGAGAGATTATTCTTTCTCTCCAACTTTTCGTCTGTTGGTACTTCTTTTTTGCCTGCGGCGTTCTTCGACCGTCTCCTCTTGCCGAATTCTATCAAAAATCGCGCATAGTTCTTTATCAAAAGCCTCTGGATCAAAGGTTTCGGGATGTTCCGATGCCTGCGATACCAGGGGCTTTACTTCTGCCCGCCAGCGGGTGATGGTAGCTTTGCGGCTGGTATCGGACATACCCACAAAACGGCTGAGTCTGCCGTTCAGCTTGTTGCCAATCTTGGTGTATAGAGCGGTTGCAGGATCTACTGTGCGGCTTTTAGCGGTCTCCTCGGCACCAACTTCCTTGCAGGTGCGCTGACCACCGTTGGGCGCCTTGCGGTCACAGTATTTGGCCGTGGAACTGAACGGTATGAACAACATCCCGCACTGCTTGCAGTGACGGGCTGTTTTGTGTTGGCCACACATTTGCAGGAACTCCGCCATCACCGCCTCGGACAGATTATTCGCCACAAGGTAGCTGCGACTGGTAATATCGGGATGCTTCCGGGCCTTGGGGGATTCCTCCGGCAGAGACAATCGGCTGAGCATCTTCATGTGAAGCTGTTCATATAGCTTGTTTCCGGCTCTGATACCAGAATACCGCAGTAGTAAGGCATCACCATATCTCTGCATAGCATCTTTGCCAGGCTGAGTATCGGCAGCCACCAAAGTGAAATCAACCAAATCGGACAGGCTGGGCTGGAAATCAGACAATCCTTTCAGCTGTTCCCACAGGAACTTCAGAATGGTATAGGCGGCAGCGGAGTATTCTCTGTCATCGGAATCTTCATATTGTACCAAAACGGCATCGGGTTCCGGCCAGGAATCCAGATAACGTTCGATACACTCAGCGGCACTTTCCAAAGCAAATGCCTTGTTCAGTTCGCGCTGGGCCACCTTTACAAACTTGTTTTCTATAATTAGATCCAGATCTTCCTGAGGAAAAGCCATATAATTTAGCTTTACCAAAGCCTGGTGGTAGAAATCGGAAGCTGCCTGGGTGCAGTAGTCTTTCAGTAGATTCTGCATAGCGGGGTAATCTTGCAGAGCATCCTGTACCTTATTATAGAGTTCAGCCACCTGACAATAGAGGGTTTTCTCCGGGTGAGCCAGACCATCAGCTATTGTGTGTACTTCTGCTACAGGTGCCGTAGGGGAAGAAGCAGGCGCTACATAATGCCGCCAATCAGTGGTAGAAAACAGATCTGGATTGATGGGCATCGTTGCATCCCGGTTGGCGTCAAGTAGAGCCTTCGCTTCCTGTGCCAGTTCCGTCCAGGGAGGATCCAATGTTGCAAACACAAGCATCCCCAAAGGGTAGCTCTCTTCCATCCAGATGTTTTTCTGATGTTTACGGAGATAATCAATATACTCCTGCAGGTCCATAGAGAGCAATCGATCCAGTATCGTGTCCCGCTGCAGAGAAGCTGTGCGTTGTCTGTGCACAGAAGTAGGCTTAGTCTGCGGCTCTACGGTAAATGGGGAAGAATCTTCTTCCGAAGAAGTTGCCATTGCAGCCGCTTTCGATTGCTTGCCGGAAAAAATTCGGCCGCTCCACCGCCGCAACCATTCAAGCACGGTTTCCTTACCGAAAGAAAAATCAGAATCTCTTTCCGATTTGGAATCCAGAGGCTCACTTATTGAGGCTTTGTCCAGTACTTCGCGGTACTGGCGAATGTTCTTAAGGCGGAGATGCGTGGCTGTACGCTCCTGCTGGCGGCGCATTTCCCGCGCAGCAGGGTTTCCCTGAAGCTGAGGAGTAAATAAGGATTGGGGAATCAAAAAGGGCTCCAATAGCTTTTCGCCTTCAAAACGGAAGATAATACTTGTGGACATAATGATTTTCCTCAAATGCAAGAGCTTCAATATATAACGTGTAAACGATATATATTCGTGTAATTCCTTGAAGATTAACGTGTAATTTCGTCTTTACATGAAATCATCATAACATGTATAGCATTTGCGGTCAAGACGTGATATTCTGTTGCCACGGAACCTTGAAAACTGAATACCCGGCCACTGAAGGAGATACGATCTTGCCATGACCCCGCAGAGCGAGCGAGACGACGTTGGGGAGACCCCCGGACAGGAACGGATTCGGCGGACCGGCCTTTTATTTGAACTTCATGAAGGAGGTACTTTTGTGAATGAACAAGAGATCCTCTGTTTTGCGGATATCCAGGCAGAGGAAGTGAAATGGCTTTGGTATCCTTACATCCCATATGGGAAGATCACCATATTACAGGGTGACCCCGGATGCGGCAAGACGATGGCGGTTCTGTCACTGGCAGCGCTGATTTCAAAGGGAGAAAGCCTTCCCTTTGAAGAAGCCACCCGGGAGCCCATCAACATCCTGTATCAGACCTCGGAGGACGGCATTGCCGACACCATCAAACCGAGGCTGGAAAGCGCAGGAGCCAACTGCACCCGCATCAAGATCATCAATGAAGAAAAGCGGGCGCTGACCTTCGACGATCCACGGCTGGAGCAAAGTATCCTGCAGGAGAATGCCCGGTTGCTGATTCTCGACCCACTCTCGGCCTACATCGGCCCCACGGTGAGCATGAATCAGGCCAACGAGGTGCGGGGCGCTTTCCGCAGTCTGTATGCTATGGCCCAGCGCACCAAATGCGCCGTGCTGATCGTGGCGCATATGAATAAAATGAGTGGCATCAACGCCCTGTACCGCACCAGCGGGTCCATCGACATTGCCGGTGCGGTACGGTCCATTCTGACCGTGACCAGGTATCAGCGTTCGCCCACACGGCGGGTGCTGGTGCCAGTAAAAAGCAATCTGGCCGCTGCCGGTCCGGCGCTGCTGTTTGAGCTGAGCGACCATGTGGAATGGCTGCGGCAGATGGATGAGGACGCCGAATCCCTTTTGAACGGTTGCGACAGTCTGCCGGAAGCCCCCACCAAGCAACAACAGGTAGAGGACGAGCTGCCCCGGCTGCTGGAAAAAGGCCCTGTATCCAATCAGGAGATCATCCAACATTTCAAGAACAAAGGCATTCAGGACCGAACGGTGAATCTGGTCAAAGGCAGGCTGAACATCCGCAGTGTCCGCAAGGGCGACAAGTGGTACTGGCAGCTGAACGCATGAACCAAGGCAACCATGCAAAAGGACGCGCCGCTGCTGGCCCTTGCGTTGTTGCATACTTACCTATAATCCAAAATAAGAACTCCAATAACAAATGATACCGATACGAGGTAGAAAGGGAAAGTGACCATGGGATATGCACGAAAAGATGTTGAGAAAGCCAAGAAGGCTTCCAAAAAATTTGTCCGCTACAAGGAAGGGGCAGAGAAGTATAGCATGGGGTTGACAAAGTTTCAGGCTCTGGCAAAAGAAGCCAAGGCGGTTTATAAAATTGATAAGCTCGCTTTGGTGAATTGCGAGATTTTTGAGGATTATCTGGAAACCTTTCACATTGCCTGATTTTACAGGCAGGCTGAAAAGAAAATGCTCGATACACTCTTGACTTTTTGTCATACAAAAAGTATCCTATAGACAGGGAGGCGTGAGAACAGGTATGGCGGATATGGGAAGACCAAAAAGCGAACACCCGAAAAAGAAAATATTGAGTGTTCGCGTCGATGATTCCTTGTATCAACGGATCTGTGCTTACGCTGAACGCCATGGAATGAATGTGACGGAAGTTGTCTTGCAAGCGTTGGAAAAATATATATCCAAACGTGAGTAGTATCGAGCCCTTCTCCTTTTGAGGAGGAATTGATATGGCAAAGACAAGAAAAGATCTGCGGGGCAGGGCCCTGCGAAAAGGAGAGATGCAGAGAAGTTCCGACAAGCGGTATTCCTACTGCTATACAGATCCGCTTGGACGGCGCAAGTACATCTATGCAAACGACCTTGTGACACTCAGGGAAAAGGAAGCAGAGTTAACCAAGAACCAGTTGGACGGTCTGGATATTTATATTGCCGGAAAAGCAACGGTGAACTTCGTGTTTGACCGGTATATGAAGCTGAAAGCCAATCTCAGGCAGACAACCCGAAGCAACTATCTGTATATGTATGACCGCTTTGTCCGAAACACCTTCGGCAACAAGAAGATCGCGGATATACGTTTCTCGGATGTGCTTCAGTTTTATAACTGCCTGCTGCAACAGCAAGAGATGCAGATCAATACGCTGGAAAGCATCCATACGCTTTTGCGTCCGACGTTTCAGCTGGCGGTTCGTGATGGCATCATCCGGAACAATCCCACAGATGGGGTACTGGCAGAGGTTAAGAAAAATTCTGACCAACATAGCGGAATACGCCACGCTTTGACGGTGGCTCAGCAGCGGGCCTTTATGGAGCATGTCGCCAACCATCCGGTGTACTGCCACTGGTGGCCGTTGTTCACTATATTGCTGGGTACAGGATGCCGGATCGGGGAAGCGCTGGGCCTTCGTTGGGAAGATATTGACTGTGAAAACCGTGTGATCCATATCAATCATAGCCTGGTTTACTATCCGGTAGGGGAGAGCCGTACCTCTGTCCAGCATATCTCAAAGCCGAAAACAAAAGCCGGTGAGCGCACCATTCCAATGCTTGACTCGGTGCAGGATGCCTTTGAAATGATGCGGGAAGAACAGCTGGAGAACGGCTGGAACGATGTGGAGATTGACGGAATGCACGGGTTCATCTTTTGCAACCGCTTCGGGAATGTTCCCAATCCCCAGTCTGTCAACCGGGCTATTAAAAGGATTGTTTCCGATTATAATGCCACAGAGGAAATCAGCGCGAAGAGGGAACACCGGGAAGCCGTTCTTCTGCCGGATTTCTCTGCGCACCATCTTCGGCACACCTTTTGCACAAGGCTATGCGAACAGGAGACCAACCTGAAGGTCATTCAGTCGGTCATGGGACATAAGGACATCAAAACCACGATGGATATTTATGCCGAGGCGACCGAGGAGAAAAAACAGGAATCGTTTGAACGATTGGCTGCTACATGGAATGTATTTTGAGAAGGGCTTGGAGAGACAGATTGTCTGACAGCAAAATTCTTGAAATGACAGCAAATTGACAGCAAATATACGAGAATCACGAAGCATTACAGGGCATCATGAATGACGGGGTCTGTTGAAAAAACAGCACCGTGAAGCGCTACGAAGCATAACACAGTGAAACCAAGAAAAATCCCCACGATGAAGCCGGTGGACTGATTCAGTAGAAGTCAAACCATCATAAATGTAAAGTAACAGGACCGCCGATATCCAGCGGTCCTGTTTTTATATGGGGCAAGTGGGCAACTAAAATCAAGCGGAAACAGTTGCGGTTTGGTATACTGGGGTACAGGAGGTGGATATCTGTGTATGAATGGTTGAAACATGTTCAGGAATTGGTTGAGGAGATCGATCTGTGCATCCGGAATCAGCAGGATGAGTCTCTTACACTCCATCACTTGGCTGCAAAGTTGGGATATTCGGAATTTTATGTATCAAGAAAATTTAAGGAAATTTCCGGCATGCCGCTTCGGGATTATATGCGCCACAGGAAATTGGCTTTTGCGCAGAAAGACCTCCGGGATACATCTCAAAGTCTTTTGCAAATTGCTTTGCGATATGGTTTTTCTTCCCATGAGGCGTTTACCCGTGCCTTCAAAGAAGCCTACGGTGTTACCCCCAGCGTGTATCAGCGCAACCCGGTGCCGGTGGCGCTGCGTACCGTAATCAAACCGTTTGACTGTTATTTACTGGAATGTGGTGGGAAAATTGTGCCGGCATCCGCAGGAGAAATCAAAACTTACTTTGTAAAGATTCCCGAACACAAGTTTCTCCATATTCGGAATTATGAGAGTATCGGTTACTTTGATTTCTGGCAGAAACAAAGTACAATTCCCGGCCAGGACTGTGAAACGGTGTGCGGATTGTTGGACAGTATTCCGGGCAAACTGGACGACCTTGGTGGACATGGAATGGATAGCAGTAGCGGGCAGGTCATGGCGTTTATCAATGAACAGACTGGAAGAATTTGCAGCTGGGGGATTCCCCTGGCGGAAGCGTATGGTGTTCGGCTTCCGGTTACGTATATAGGACCGGTTCCCGCAGGTATGCAGTTGATGACAGTGAAAGCGGGAACGTATCTGGTTTTTGAGCATGGTCCCTTTGATTTTTGCACCGAAAATGCTTTGGTGGAAGCTAAAATGGAAAAAGCAATGAGAGATTTTGATTATACCGCGACCGGTTATGAACTGGACACAATGCAGGGGCGTGTGTTTTACTTTTACCACGACTGTGCACGTTTCTGGAAATATGTCCGTCCGGTCAGGCGGTGTCATGCATCAAAAAGTGAAGAATAAAAAGAACCGGCTCTACCTTAGGCAGAGTCGGTTCCTTTTTGTAAACGGATTCAAAAAATGAGTTATGCCACCACAGCGCCAAAGGCGGAGAAACCGGCCACGCTCAGCACACCCATGATGCAGCCGGCCAGCAGCACGCCGCCCATGCAGGCCAGGACGCTGGATTTGAAATCCATATCCAGCAGGCTGGCAGCCAGGGTGCCGGTCCAGGCACCGGTGCCCGGCAGGGGGATGCCTACGAAGATCAGCAGCGCCCAGGGCAGGCCACGGCCGGCCTTTTCCTTCAATTTTTCGCCGCCTTTGTGACCCTTCTTCAGGCAGAAATTGAAGAACTTGCCGATGACCGGCTTGTCCGCGCCCCATTCCAGCACCTTACGGGCAAAGAAGAAAATAAAGGGGACAGGCAGCATATTGCCGATGATGGCGATGATGTAAACGCTCCACAGGGGCAGACCCAAGCCTACGCCTACCGGAATCGCACCGCGCAGCTCGATCAGCGGCACCATGGAGATAAAAAAGACATACAGGTACTTTGTCAGCATCGTGAAACCTCACAGTGTCAAATCTTGTTTATACAGAACAGGCTCTATTATACAGGATAACGGTACGTTTGGCAAGCAAAAAACAACGCTGCTTCATAGGTTGTTTTTGGTGGCTATGCCCAAAAACTGGGGGGATACTTGCGTTTTTTGAAGGGTATGGTATCATAATAAATACGGCTTTTTGCCATATATCCCGATTTTATGGCGGTCCGCCGCCGGAAGGAAAGGCGATTTTTTGACCAAAACGGTAAAACAACGGGTTCTTTGGGCGGTTACGTTGGCGGCTTTGGCCGCTTTTACGGTTGCCATGGCCTGGCTGCATTATCAGCAGCTGTGTTCGCCCGGCGGAGGGACTGATCCCTATACATCCGATCTGGGGCAGCATCTGGCTTTTGCGCAAAAGGGAATGGTTTATTCCACCACTTCCTTGCTCATTGGTCCGGCTTATGCGTTGGCGGGGCGTTGGGGCATTGCGTGGCTGTTGGCGTTGTTCCATCTGGCAGCGGTTGTGGTGTTTGCCTGTGGTCTGCGGGAGGCACTGCCTCGGCTGCAGCGTCCGGTCCGGCTGTTGATCAGTCTGGTGGTGTATTTTGCACAGGCTGTGTGGATGCCCCGCGGCGGATACTGGTATCAGGGAACGATTATTGGCACGGTCTACCACAACACCACCTACATTATGCTGGCTCCCTTTGCCTTGCTGGCGGTTTTGGCGTTTTATCGGGCCTGGCGCGGCATGTCCGGTAAACTGGATTTGCGGGCCTGGCTGGTTTATACCCTTTGGCTCACGGTGGCTACCAGCTTTAAAGCCAGTCTGGTCTTTGCTTTTGCACCTGCGCTGCTGGTGCTGCTGATTGTTGATCTGGTCCGCACCCGTGGTAAAAACTTCCGGCAGGAGTTCATAATGGGGTGCAGTGTTCTGCCCAGTATTGCACTGTGCCTGGTTCAGGCCAACGTTCTGTTTGCCGATGCAGACAGTGGAATGCAGCTGATTTTTACGGTGGATTTTGACCGTCACGCCATGCTGTGGGGACCGTTTAACGAGGCTGGCGTCCTTGGATTGCTGCGGTCTTTCGTATTTGTGGGGGCTGTGGGCATTTTGCTTGGCCGTCGCGCATGGAAATCTTTCCGTTATCGGTTCAGCCTGCTGACTTTCTGCATTGCCATGGCAGAGGCGCTGCTGCTGGTAGAAAGCGGTGAGCGGTTGTACCACGCCAATCTCTGGTGGGGCCCGTTTATCTGTTTCTGGATCTTTTTGCTGGAATCGTTGGCGGTGTGGCTGCGCAGCTGCGCGGACTGGCGCGTCGGGGACCGGGCGGTCCACCTTGGCGTGAGGGTACTGCTCTGCGGCGCGGCGCTGATGTGGCATATCATCAGCGGCATCTGTTTCCTGGTCTTGATGCTGCAGGGAGTATCGTACAATATTCCTATCCAGACGTATCATTTTTTGTTTTTCTGAAAATAAGAGGGCGGCTGCTTCCGGCAGGGAAGCGGCCGCCTTTGCTGTTGCGGGACTTGACAAGGGAATAAGGGTGTGCTATTGTAGAAACGAAGTTAGACAAAACTAACTTCCTCGCAAATCTTTTTCCAGCCCCGGAAAGGAGGGGAGCAGGGGCTTTTGCATAAAGTGATACTGTAACAAAGTATAAAACCATACTGTTTTTATATGGTATGAAACAAACGGACAAAAAATCAAACATTTGCCCCTTGTGTTTTTTTAGGGATATGGTATTATAGTATCTGCGTCAACACCATATATGGAATAGGAACCATTAGAAGGAGTGCGTTTATGACAGATTTCAAACAGTGGGAAGGCTTTGAAGGCCGCATCTGGAAAGAGGAAGTCAATACTCGTGACTTCATCCAGAAAAACTACAAGCCTTACGACGGCGACGAGAGCTTCCTCGCCGGTCCGACCGAAGCTACCAACAAGCTGTGGGGCGCTTTGCAGGTCCTGCAGAAAGAGGAGCGCGCCAAGGGCGGCGTCCTCGATATGGAAACCGAAGTGGTTTCCGGCCTGACGGCCTACGGCCCCGGTTACATTGATCCGGAACTGAAAGACCTGGAAAAGATCGTTGGTTTGCAGACTGATAAGCCTCTGAAGCGTGCCTTTATGCCTTACGGCGGCATCAAGATGGCGGAACAGGCCTGCACCACCTACGGCTATACGCCCAGCCCCAAGCTGCACGAGATCTTCACCCAGTATACCCGTACCCATAACCAGGCGGTTTTTGATGCCTATACCCCCGAGATGAAGAAGGCCCGCCACAGCCACATCGTCACCGGTCTGCCCGACACCTACGGCCGCGGCCGTATTGTGGGCGACTACCGTCGTGTGGCACTGTACGGTATCGACTTCCTGATCCGGGAAAAGCAGAACGACTTTGCAAACTGCGGCGACGGCACCATGCTGGATGATGTGATCCGTCAGCGCGAAGAGATCGCCCTGCAGATCAACGCCCTCAAGGATATGAAGGCCATGGCCGCCACCTACGGCTATGATATTTCCCAGCCGGCTGCCAACGCCAAGGAAGCGGTCCAGTGGCTGTACTTCGGCTACCTGGCTGCCATCAAGACCCAGAACGGCGCTGCCATGAGCGTGGGCCGTGTGTCCACCTTCCTGGATATCTATATCCAGCGCGACCTGGAGCGCGGCCTGCTCAACGAAACCGAAGCCCAGGAACTCATCGACCATCTGGTCATGAAGTTCCGTATGGTCAAGTTTGCCCGTATTCCCAGCTATAACCAGCTGTTCAGCGGCGACCCCGTCTGGGCTACGCTGGAAGTGGCCGGTATCGGCATGGATGGCCGTTCCATGGTCACCAAGACCGACTTCCGTTTCCTGCACACGCTGGAAAACATGGGCCCTGCACCGGAACCCAACATGACGGTGCTGTATTCTTCCGCCCTGCCCAAGACCTTCAAGGATTACGCCGCCCGCATCTCCATCAAGACCTCCTCGGTCCAGTATGAGAACGACGACGTGATGAAGCCGGTTTGGGGCGACGACTACTCCATCTGCTGCTGCGTGTCTGCTACCCAGACCGGCAAGGAGATGCAGTTCTTCGGTGCCCGTGCCAACCTGGCCAAGTGCCTGCTGTACGCTATCAACGGCGGTGTGGACGAAAAGCTGGGCGAGCAGGTAGGCCCCGCCTATGCACCCATCACCAGCGAATACCTGGATTATGATGAGGTAGTCAAGAAGTATGACGTGATGATGGACTGGCTGGCCGGTCTCTACGTCAACATCCTGAACCTCATCCAGTATATGCACGATAAGTACTACTACGAAGCCGCCGAAATGGCCCTCATCGATACCGATGTGCGCCGTACCTTTGCCACCGGTATTGCAGGCTTCAGCCATGTGGTAGACTCCCTCAGCGCCATCAAGTACGCCAAGGTCAAGTGCATCCGCAACGAGCAGGGCCTGGTCACCGATTACGAGATCGAGGGCGATTTCCCCAAGTACGGCAACGACGATGACCGTGCTGATGATATTGCGGTGAACCTGCTGCGCAGCTTCCTGGAGAAGATCAAGCGCCGCCACACCTACCGCAATTCCGAGCCCACCACCTCCATCCTGACCATCACCTCCAACGTGGTGTACGGCAAGGCCACCGGTGCCATGCCGGACGGCCGCAAGGCATACACCCCGTTTGCCCCGGGCGGTAACCCCAGCTACGGCGCCGAGACCCACGGCCTGCTGGCTTCTCTGAACTCGGTGGCCAAGCTGCCCTATCACTGGGCGCTGGACGGTATCTCCAACACCCAGACCATCAACCCCGATGCACTGGGCCATGGTGAGCAGGAGCGTGTGGAGAACCTGGTTCAGGTTATGGACGGTTACTTCGATCAGGGCGCACATCATCTGAATGTGAACGTCTTCGGCACCGAGAAGCTGATCGACGCCATGGAGCACCCCGAGAAGGAAGAGTACGCCAACTTCACCATCCGTGTTTCCGGCTACGCAGTCAAGTTCATCGACCTGACCCGTGAACAGCAGCTGGACGTGATTGCACGTACCTGCCATAAGGCACTGTAATCCCAACACCCCACAAAAGAGCTGAAAAAAGATCCGCGGCTGCAGTTGGTGCGGTCGCGGATCTTTTTCTATTGGTGTTTCTGCGCAGGGGCAAACTGCAGTATGCAGGCAACCCCCTTAAAGCGGAAACAAGATTTCATAGGCAAGGAGTTGTGTCAAATGTCACAGACCCATCCCGCAACCGGATATATCCATTCTGTCGAAACCTTCGGCTTGGTCGACGGGCCGGGGGTACGGTACGTTCTTTTTTTGCAGGGCTGCGCCATGCGCTGCCGGTACTGCCATAATCCGGAAACCTGGGCTTTTACCCAGGAAAACGCCAAAACGCCGCAGCAGGCATTTGATGCGGCCTGCCGTTACCGGAACTACTGGCGGAATAACGGCGGCCTGACCATCAGCGGCGGGGAACCGCTGCTGCAGATGGACTTTGTCAGCGAGGTATTTCGTCTGGCCCATGCCAAAGGGATTCACACGGCGCTGGATACCAGCGGACAGCCCTTTGCACCGGAGAATGCCGACTGGATGGTACGCTTTGATGCCATGCTGGAAAATACCAGCCTGGTGATTCTGGATCTGAAAGAGATCGATGAAGAAAAGCACAAGGCGCTGACCGGCCACAGTAATCAGAACATTCTGGCGATGGCACAGTATGTGGCCCGGCGCGGTGTACCGCTTTGGGTGCGCCATGTGCTGGTGCCGGGACTGACCGACGATACGGACGGTCTGCGCCAGTTGGATGCCTTTATCAAGACACTACCCACCGTTCGCCGGGTAGAAGTGTTGCCTTATCACACCCTGGGCCTGTTCAAGTGGCAGAACCTGGGGATTCCCTATTCTCTGGAGGGGGTACGTGTACCCACAGAGGAAGAAGTCAAGCAGGCAGAAGATTTGCTGCATGTGCGGGACTACCCTGATGCGCCGAAAGAGTGATCGGACAAAAAGTTGCACGTTTTTTCGGTAAATTCTCTTGACACAGCACGCCTGATATGGTAAAGTATACTCGTGGTTAGTTAAAGCTAACCATAACCAACATGGAACGCTCACCGGCTTTTGCCTCTCCGGGAGTGGTTCCCGCCAATAACAGGCTGCGCCTCCGTTTCGGGCGTTTTGCTCTGCGCCTTTTTCAGCGGTCCGTTATTGTGTTTCGCCCTACCGTTCTCTGCTCCGGACGGTGGGGCTTTTTGTGTACAAAAAAAGCTGCCGCAAAAGGCGGCAGCGTATAAGTTCAGGAAAATCAATCACGGCGAAGTCGTCCGCCCAACAGATAGTACCCGGCCCAGTCCAGTTTTCCGTACAAGGGGGAACCGGTGCGTTTGGCTTCTGCCAGGGAATAGATCAGCTGGGGGTTGCGCCAGCGGCAGGGCAGGTAATAGGCGCTGTAACAGCGCTCGGTCCGCATCTGGTCCAGCAGGGCCCGCAGCCAGGGGGTGCGCAGCGCCGCAGCGGCTTTGTCGCGCTTGATGCCGGACAGGGGGGCAGGGTCCCGGCGCAGAATGTCAGCCACGCCTTCGGCAAAAACGGTCAATTCGGCGCGGTGCAGCTGGCGCATATCTTCAGCAGGGCAGAGCGCGGCCAGACAGGCAGCATTCAGCTTGGCAAAATGCTGCGGCCAGATCTCACAGTAGTTGGCATGGTATTTGGTGGATAAAGTACCGGTCCGGCTGCAGTCATAAAAAGTCAGCGGACTTTGCAGTACGCAGTAGGCAAAATCGGGAGCCTGAGCGGCCAGTAAGGCGATATAATCCAATACAAACTGTAAATCTTCGCCGAGAGTATACTTTGTGTTGAATTTTACCTGCTGTGCCCAGACGGTTTTGTACAGCTTGTTCCAGGGCATGGCCAGCAGACAGTCCAGCCAAAGCTGAGCAAGGCCGGTGCGGGGACGGGTGTCAGTCTGGCTGTTGACAGGGGCTGCGTCGTCCTCCACGGTAGTGTAATGCCAGATCACAAAATCATGGGGGGCAGCCTGCTGTGCCTCCAGGGCGGTCTGTAAGGCGCCGGGACGCAGTGCATCATCGGAGTCGAGAAACACTACATATTCGCTGTCGGCGGCTTCCAGACCGGCGTTACGGGCACTGGAAACGCCCCGGCCCTGTTGGTGGATCACCTGCACGCGGTCATCCCGTGCGGCCCACTCATCACACATGGCACCGCTGCGGTCGGGGCCGCCGTCATCCACCAGAATGCAGCGGACGCCGCCTTCCACAGTCTGGGAAAGAATACTCTCCACACAGCGGTCCAGCGTTGCTTCGGAGCGGTAGACCGGAACCACCACACAGATTGCCGGGCGGCTCATAGGGCACCTCCGTTCTGCAGGACATCCTGCACAATGCGTACAAATTCCGAATAATACCGTTCTACAGAAAAATCCTGGGCCCGTTTGGTACCGGCGGCACCCATCTGGGCGCACAAAGCCGGGTGCTCATACAGCATGCGGATACTCCAGGCCAGCTGGTCCGCAATATTTTCTCCCCGTTCCACCAGTACAGCCTGGCTGCCTTCCAGGTACTCCGGCATACCGCCGCTGCGGGTAGCCAACACCGGACGGCCACAGGCCATTGCCTCCACCGCCACCAGACCGGCCGCTTCCTCTACCAGGGTGGGCACACAAACCAGGTCTGCCAGCCGGTAGTAGTCGGGCAGGTCCTCATTGGGGATATACCCGGTGAACTGTACGCGGTTGCCCAGGGCGCGGGCCTGCTGCTCCAGCTTGCGCAAAAAGCTGCTTTGCTGGGTACGGCCGAAAAACGGGCTGCCCACGATCAGCAGTTTGATGCGGGGGACCGGCAGCAGTGCCAGGGCTTCCATCAGCTTGTGGATGCCTTTGTCGGGGTCCAGCCGCCCGCAGAACAGCACCACAAAATCCTGGGCGCCAAAGCCCAGGCGGGTGCGCAGGGCCAGCGGCGGCGGGCCGGGGCAGAAGCGCTTGGTATCCACGCAATTATACCAGATATAAGCACGCCGGGGGTCCAGCGTGCTGGTTTTCAGGTAATCATCACGGATAAACTCGCTCAAGGCCAGAATACCGCCGTATATGGTATCCATCACGGGGCTGCAGGATGTCTGCCCGTGAAGATGGGCCAGGCAGCGCCGTTTGCCGAACATCCGGCTGATGGCACTGCACTGAGTCAGGTTGCCGCCTTCGGCCACGATCAGATCGGGTCCGGGCGGTTCCAACGCCAGGGATAGCTGTACTTTCTGATACCACGGGTCGTAGGGGGCAGCAATGCCCAGGCAACGCTCCACAAAGACCATCGGCCAGTACCGGCGGTGACCATGGGGGCGCGCAATGAAGAGCATCTTGGTGTGCTTCAACCCTTCGGCGGCACGGCGGGCCGCATCATCGGGCACACTGGCACACAAAAGCTCCAGCTTGCCCTGGCGCTCATTCTCACGGATCAGATGGGTCAGCAGCGTTTCCACGGCACCGCCCTGTACCGCGGGAACCGGAAGATCGGGCGGCGGCACCAGCAGCACACGCGGGCGTTTTTCTTTCTCTCTGTCGGATTTCAGGATCGCCAACGTCGGCTCCTTTTACGTCAAATTTCTTTACTTCTTCAGGGGGCACAGGCTTTCTGCGCTCATCATGGACCACCGTGCCGCCGAAAGCTTTTCGGTCATCTTCATGTGGCGGCAGTTGGGCAGGTAGCTGATCAGCCCCTGCATCAGGAACTGTTCCTTGCTGATGGCTTTGATCAGCTGCGGGGTGGGGTTCTGCCGAACCTTGGCGCAAAGGAACAGATACCGGCGCCAGCAGGCCGCATAGGCAGAGTCGATCACCGAACGGTCGGCGTTGTTCTCTACATAGAAACGGTAGCGGTCCGCAAGGCCATCCACGGCATCAAAGGCTTCCGGCTTGATGGAGGTACGGCAGATGCTGCCGGTACGCAGCCGGTAATGGTACAGGATGGTATCCACGCAGACAACTTTATCACACCGCCAGAACAGCCGGTGTGCCACGAAGTCATCTTCATGCAGGCGGCCCTCGGGGTAGTGGAGCAGTTTCCAAACCTCGGCACGGTAAAGCTTGTTCCAGGCTACGGTGTAGACGGTGCCGTTGGGGGTATAGAACTCATTGAGCAGGTCCTTGCCGCAGAATACGCCCTCCTGTGCGGGATGGGTGGAATGGGGTGGCTCGCAGCTCTGGCCGTTTTCCTGCACGTCCTCTACGGCGCATAGAGCCATGTAGGCATCGTGCTGTTCACAGGCGTCATACAGGGTGCGCAGATAAGCGGGCAGGACCACGTCGTCAGAGTCTACAAAGGCATAGTACCGTCCGCGGGCTGCATCAATGCCGGTATTGCGCGCTGCCGAGAGTCCCTGGTTTTCCTGGTGAAAGACCCGGATGCGGGTATCCTTGGCAGCGTAGGCATCGCAGATTTCACTGCATCCGTCGGTGGAACCGTCATCCACCAGCAACACCTCGTAAGGCACCTGAATGTCCTGGGCCAGGATGCTGTCCAGACATTCGGGCAAGAAGGTTTTGGTATTATAAATCGGTACAATCACGCTGATTGCAATGCGTTCCATCAATCAATTCCCCTTCCTCTTTTTTGCGGCCAGGCGTCCCCAGGCAGCGGCTGCGTTGTACAGGGCTGTGGGGTTGGCGCAAAACAGGACGGCACGCAACTTTTCACCGGCGGGCAGCAGCGGGCTGCGCACAAGATCCGGCAGTACGGCGTCCAGATGCTTTTTGTGGGCCATAAATTTGGGCTTTAGCTCCGGGAGGTTCCCGGCAGTGCCGGATTGACACCAGAACTGATAAAACACGCGCCAATACCATACGGTGGCCCATTGGCGATATTCTTCACGCCCCGGGCGGCTGGCAAAATATTGCAGCCAATCCCAGTACATGCGCAGGTCATCCAGCTTGCGGGGCGGAAATGTCGCCGTGCTGGTGATCTGGCCGGCGCGGGTGCGATAGTGGTAGAGAACATCCGGCAGACAGTTGCAGCGCTCTCCCTCAAATATGCGGTGCAGGACACTGGCATCGTCACCGAAGAGCATGGTCTCGTCGTAGTGGACGCCCTTGTCCCGGAACAGCCGGATGTCGAACAGTTTGTTCCAGCTCAGGGGGCCGTAGTAGCTGCCGGTCTGGAACGTTTCCAGCAGCAGTTCTTCTGCGTCCCGTATACCATGGCGGCGGATCGCTACATGGCGCCCTTCAATGCGCTGCCCCTTTTCGTCGATGCAGTCGCCGCTGCAGGCGGCCAGACGGACATCGGGCAGCTGCAAGGCGTCGTACAGGGTCTGGTACATGTTCGGCTCGATCACATCGTCGGAATCTACAAAGCCGATCAAAGCGCCGCGGGCGTTGTCCAGACCTTTGTTGCGGGCGCTGGCAGGGCCGCCGTTGGGTTGGTGAAAGACCCGGATGCGGGCATCCTGGGCGGCCAGGCGGTCACACAGTGCCCCGGACCCATCGGAACTGCCGTCATCAATAAGCAGCAGTTCAAAGTCTGTGAAAGTCTGTGCCAAAATACTCCGCACAGCAATCTCCAGGTAAGGTCCGGTATTGTATACTGTGGATACAATGCTGATTTTTGGGGGATTGCCCATTACGGTTCTCCTTGTTTACAGAAAACGTTGTTTGGCCAAGGTATAAGCGGCCAGAAAACCCGGCCAGCGGCAGGCTACACCGATCCGGTAAGGGATCGCCAGCAGGCGGTTGGGGTCCCGGTGCAGCCGGTCGGTCAGGGCGGCACGGGCGTCCTCATCGGCCAGAATGCGGGCAAACAGGGCCCGGCGCTGCCCAAAGGGCATGGTGCCCCGGCAGCCGGTAAGCAGGCCGTACTGGTTCAGGCAGGCGCGGACCCGGCTGGTTTGCAGGTAGGGAGCAGGGGCCAGCCCGCTGTCGTTCAGCAGTGTTTCCAGGGCCGGGCGGGTGATGGCCTCGGCATCCAAAAGGTCGCCCCGCAGCGAACGGGACAAACTTCCCTGGGCCAGATCGTTTTGCTTATAGTATACACCACGCAGCCAATAAATGGCAGTCGTTTTTTGTAAAAAAAGTATGTTAAACAGGACATCTTCATTGATTTTGAGGGTTTCGTCAAACCGAAGATCCCCGAGGGTGCTGCGCCGGAACAGCTTGGGGTAGGGCGCCGCCAGCAGCCCGGTATCAAACAACAGGGCCGGCAATGCCGGTTCCAAGGCAGCCAGGCCGCGGTAATATCCTTCCGGCAAAGGCGCCAGCACGTCGTTTTGCGGGGCGCTGGCCCGGCGCAGACCGAACAAAACCATGTCCTCATCGGTGACAGGTGTTTTGTCGAGAGCATCCCATAACCCGGGCAGCAACTCATCGTCTGCGTCCAGAAAAAGAACCCAGTCCCCGCGGGCGGCATCCAGACCGGTGTTGCGGGCGGCGCCTGCGCCGCCGTTGGGGCGGTGCAACGCAGTGATGTGGGGGTCACCGGCGGCCAGTTCGTCACACAGGGCGCCCGTTTCATCGGGGCTGCCGTCGTCCACCAGCAGCAGCTGCAGGTCTTCCGGTGCGCCTTCCAGGGCGCTGGCCACGGCCCGGCGTAAGGTGGCAACCGCCTTGTAACAGGGGATAATGATGCTGGTTTTCCAAGAACTCACACCGTTTCCTCCTGTACAATGGTTTGGTAGATGCCGCACAGGGTGTCGGCGTTGGCGGCGGGGTCATGGGTCTGCCGTGCGCGCAGCCGGGCAGCCTGTCCCAAAGCGGCACCTCCGTCCGGTGCGCAAAGCAGCCGTGCGATGGCGCTGGCCAGTGCGTCGGCATCCAACGGGGCACCGTAGAGCAGACCTTCCTGTCTGTCAGTGATCATATCGGGTATGCCGCCCGCACAGCTGGCAATGCAGGGAACACCCAGCAGCATGGCTTCTCCCAGACTGTTGGGACTGTTCTCACTCAGGGAAGGCAATACAAACAAATCGACATCCAGATAGGTCTGCCGCATGGCTTCGGCGCCCAGCGGACCGGTGTAATGGATGTGATCGGCAACGCCCAGTGATGCCGCCAGGCGGCGGCAGTACCGTTGGTAAGGGAACAGCCGTGCAATCAGCGGCCGCAGCAAGGGACCTTTGTCCAGCGGGGGCCAACCGGCAATGCGCAATTGCAGATCCGGCCAGCGCTCCAGCAGCGCAGGCAACGCTTTCAGCACGGTGTGCAGGTTTTTCAAGGGATAATTCCCCTGGGAAAGCAGCAGCACCGGTGCCCGGCCGAAGGCGCGTGGTTTCCATTCGGTACCTTGATAAAACAGGGGGCGCAAGGTTTCGTTGCAGGCAAAATACCGTGCCTGCGGGGCCAGTTCGGTTACGGCCCGGCGGTCAAATGAAGTCCGGCCCGTTACATAGCGGGCGTTGCTCAGCAATTCCGCTTCACTGGCGGCGAGGGCATCAAAATTGGCCTGCATCTTGTCCAGCAGGGCACCGGGAATCGCGCGGTCCAGCATCCGGTCCAGGGGTGTGCTGTGCAGATAGGAGGAGGGCACACCGTCACACAGATGGGCGGCACAATCTTTCATCACGCCCTGAATCCCAACCAGAACGGGGATGAACAGGGTATCGGCAGTCTGCCGCATGGCGGCGGCTGCGGCGTATTCCGTTCCCCAGATATGGATCAGGTCAGGCTGCACAGCTTGCAGCAAGGCAGGAAAATCCTGGGGACCGGGCAAAATACGGTAGGTGACGCCGTCCAGTGTGCCGCACAGAGCTGTTTTGCGGCGGCCATCCACACAGGCCACCGTAAGCTGCAGGTCCTTGCGGTTTTGCAGGGCACAAAGCTGACCGGTCAGCCAGCCGCCGCTTACGTCGCTGGCCGAATCCAGCCCACAGGCGGCGGCCGCTTGCGGCAAAACCATGCTTACAAGCCAAAAGACATGCATGGGGGCGCTCCTTTCCAGAAAATTTTTATAAGGCGGCCAGAAAATCCTGTGCCACTCGGCCCGGAGTGAACTCCGGGTAAAGGGCGGCTACCTGTTCATAGGGCAGGCGCTGCCCTTTTACATGGGCCAGCCAGCTGCGCAGCCGATCCAGCACTTCCGGAGTCACCCCTTCGGAACGGTGCAAAACCAGTGCCAGGGGATAACGGGCCAGATAGGGCAGGGTGGGGTCGCTTTCACTCACAGCCAAATGCAGGACCGGTTTTCCGCTGCCAAAATAGACAAACAGTTTACTGGGCATCTGGTTATCATAGAAATTGCCCAGACTTACCAGAATATCGGCGTTATTTTCCAATTCGGCGGCACGGCTGGGCAGTACCCGTCCGGGTTGCACAAAACGGTCGCCCAGAGCGTTTCGGGCAGCTTGCGCCTGGGAAGCAAACCGCTGCCAGCCGCCGCCCGCCATGGTCAGTGTCAGGTCAGGCTGGTTCAGTCGGGTGAATAAGGTCAGGGCGAAGTCGGGTTCCCGCACCGTGGGGTACAGGCTGCCGCAAAAAACGCAGTGAATACCGTTGTGAACAGCAGGCGCCGGTGTGGGCAGCAGAACGGGAAAACCCAGCACATGCACTTTCCCGCGCCAGGCGGACAAGGGGCCGCCCTCGTAGTCCGGCAGGGCCTGGGGGGTGATGAACGCCCCGTCGATGGCGTCCAGCAATTTCCCTTCCCGGGCAAAACCGCCGGGGGCGTTATAATCCCGGTTGCTGGCGTAGGGGTCCAGCTGCCACAACAGCTTTTTACCGCCGATGCGGGCGGTTTCCAGGGCGAAGGCTGTGCGATACGGGGCACAGACCGCGCAGACGGCATCAAAATGATACCGGGCATCCAGCCGTTCGATTTCCCGGCGGCTGTCCACTGTGCGACGGGGGGCGTGCAGCACCAGCTGCCGGAAGGCAGCCGCCACCGCAGAAGGATGGGCAGCCAGCCGCAGCAGGCGCAGCGGTACCGGAGTGCCGCCTTTGGCGCCGTTTTCCAGGGCGGTATTCATCAGCCGTTCATCCGCAAAGGCAAGGGTATGCTGTACCGCACCGTCCGGCGCGGCGGGGGGCGGTGTCTGGCCGTCCCACAATTCCAGCAGATGAACGGTATGGCCTTCGGCCATCAGTTCGGCCACCAGGCGGCAGGCAAGCAGCGCGTTGGCGCTGGCGGGGTTTTCCACCCGGTCAAGTATCCATAAAAAACGCATGGGTTATTGTCTGTCCTTCAAAAATGTACGGCAAATACGCCGCCAGAGTTTGGGCATCCGCACGGTGGCCCAGGCGGCGACCCGGATGGAAAACGGCAGCTTGGGGTTCCGGCCCAGTTGGGGGTCCTTCAGTCCCGCCGTAATGCCGATGTTCAACTCGCCCAGATGGACCCGGTAATTGTCGGCATCGGCACGGCGCTGGATCATACTGGCCAGATAGACCAGCTTCTCGTAATAGAACGCATTGGCGGACTGCTGCAGCTCCGGCCATTGAGCCGGTACGCTGCTGCGGATCAAGGCCGCGGCGCGGCGCTGGTCGTCAATGCTTTGGGGTGGCAGGGCACGGTGGCTGGCACTGTCGGCATGCTGGCGGTAATGGTACCCGGCAAAATCGCAGAAAGCGCAGCCCGGTGCCCGCAAAAATGCCTGCCAGTTTGCCAGCAGATCTTCGTTGTAAGCAAGATCATTGTCCAGCATAGCCTCGGTCAGCAGACCGGCGGCGTACAATTTGTTCCAAAGGCCGTAGTCTACGGCGTGGTCGTGAAGCAGCGCTTCCAGATGGGCTGGTTCGGTCAGTACCCGGTAGCCATCGGGGGCTGCGGTTTCCGCAGGAACGGTATCGGTAAAGGTATCGTAGCGGCAACAGGCCAGGGGCAGGGCCGCGTCCTGGGCAGCGGCATGCAGTGTGCGCAGAAAATCCGGGTGGTACCGGTCATCGGCGTCACAGAAGGCCAGCCAGATGGCACCCTCCGCGCGGGCTTTGCGTACCCCGGCGGTGCGCGCGGCACTGACACCGCTTTGTGGCTGGTGAATCACGAGAAAACGGCGGTCATTTTGGGCGGCCTCGTCGCACAGTTCGGCCGAAGCATCGGTGGAACCGTCATCCACCAGAATGCAGCGGAAATCATCAAACCGCTGGGCGGCCAGTGCGTCCAGACATTCCGGCAGATAGGCTGCCGCGTTATGCACCGGTACAATCACCGCGATCTCACAGCGGGGGGCAGTTTCAGGGGTCATGGGGTCACCTCCCCATAACGGCGCAGGTAAAATTCCTGCAGTACGCCGGCGCTGGTATGAATGTCATACCCGGCATCCACCGCTTTGCGGCGCGCGTCGGGGTCCCGGCGCAGGCTGGCCGCAGCAATGCTGTTGGCCCAGGCTTCGGGATCGTTCAGCGGTAAAAATTTTACCCGGTCTGTAAAGGCGGCGCCGCGGTCAATGGTATCGGAAACAAAACAGGGCAGCCCGGCGGTTTGGGCTTCCACCAGAACAACGGGCAGACCTTCAAACAGGCTGGGCAGCAAAAAGGCGTCCATGGCGTCGTAAAAACTTTGAATGTTGCTGCGTACGCCTGCAAAAATCACACTGTCGCCCAGCTGCAATTCCCGGGCCAGTGCCTGCATCTGGTCTATGTAAGGGGCAGGACCGCCGCCCAGCAATACCAGCCGCGCTTTGGGCAAACGGCGGCGCACCGCGGCAAAAATCCGCAAAAGGCCTGCATGATTTTTCTGGGCGGAAAAGCGTCCTACATGGCCGAACAGAATCTCATTGTCGGCAACACCCAGGTCACCGCGCAGCAGGGCACGGCGGCGCACATCCCGCGCGGCAAACAGTGCGGTGTCAATGCCGTTGGGCAACACCGTAAAAGGGGCCTGACCGAACAGCATTTCACCGGCCTGCTGGCTGCAGGCAAACCGGTCGGTAAGGCCGGCAGAAAAACGGGTACTCATGGCTCTGTCCAGGAACCCTACCAGATTGCGCTCATAGGCCGTATTATGGCTGTGGCCCACCCGGACAGGAATGCCTGCCCGCCGGGCTACGGGATTGTAAAACATACCAAAGCCGCTGTAATGTCCGTGCAGGATGCGCCATTCGGGGTGTTCGGCAAAAAGTGTGCGCAGTTCCCGCAGGTAGCGGGGCAGGTTATTGTCCTGCCGGACGGTCAGCTTGTAGATGCGCCCGCCCAGCGCGGTGATTTCGTCATCAAAAAAGCAGGCTTTGTCATAATGGTATAAAAAGTCAAATTGTACCTGTTCCCGGTCGATGGTACGGTAAACGTTCATGACAAAGGTTTCCATGCCGCCGGCATCCATGGCGGGCATAACCTGTAATACGCGAATGGGAGCCATTTTTTATTCCTCCGCTTCCAGCCGGGTACGGCAATCCTGCAATTCCGCCCGGGCGTCATCGCGCAGGCGGGGGTATTCGTGGCAGCATTGCCGAAGCGTGTCCACCACGATCTCGCTGACAAGATAGCGTGTGTACCATTTCTGGTCGGCCGGAAGGACGAACCAGGGGCTTTCCTCCGAGGCGGTTTCGTTGATCACCGTCTCAAAAATATCCATATACTCGTCAAAATGAGCACGTTCTTTTACATCACTGAGAGAGAACTTCCAGTTTTTTGCGGGATTGTCAATGCGCGCCAGAAACCGTTTGCGCTGTTCCTCTTTGGATACGTGCAGGAAAATCTTGACCACACGGTATCCGTTGTCATAGAGGTACTCCTCATAATGGCGGATCTGGCGGTAGCGTTTTTTGAAAAATGCCTTTTTGCCGTCTTCCAGGGTGCGCGGGGGCATTTTGTAGGTCTTTTGCAGATCATGCAGCTGCACGACCAGCACATCCTCATAGTAGCTGCGGTTGAAAATGGCAATGGAACCCCGAGGGGGCAGCGCCTTGTGAACGCGCCACAGGTAGTCGTGGCTCAACTCTTCGCTGTTGGGCTGCTTGAAGCTGGTAACCAGCACACCCTGGGGATTCAGGCCGCCCATCACATGCTTGACGGTGCTGTCCTTGCCGGCGGCATCCAGGGCCTGCAGCACAAAAATCAGGCCCTCCCGTCCGTCTGCATACAGGGCATCCTGCAACGAGGCCATCTCCTGCAGGTTCCGGGCGGTTTTGGCCAGAATCTGTTCCTTATCCAGATTATCCTGTTTCCCGTCGCAGGGCAATTCGCGCAGATCACAGCGGCGCGAGCCGTCAAACCGGTATCGATCAGCTTTCATGGCATACCCTCCCACTTTGGAATATACATAAGCATAGTATATCCTTTTTTGGCTTTTTGTGCAACCGGGCAAAAGAAAAAAGCCCTCCCCGCAAGGGGGAGGGACAGGGTTATGATTTGTTCTGATCTTTGGGTTTGGGTGTGGCGCATTTGTTGTGGCAGCTGGCGCAGTTGCCGCCGCAGCCGCCCTGCCAACCACCGTTCTGGCAGATAAACATAATAGCCAGTGCCAGCAGTACAAATACAATGACCAGCACAATGATACTCTGGATTGTCATGGTGTTACCTCCAAGGGGGATGAATGATCCCGTGTGCCCAGTATAGCACAAGGGCGCAAGACTGTGCAAGGCGGCTGTGTATAAATTTACGGTATAAGGGCCATACTACCGGCAAGGAGGTGAGCAAGATGGAAAACACCAACGTTACCTGTGATGTCTGCTCCTGTGCGTACAACCAGAACGGCTGCACCTGCAACCTGGATGCAATCAAGATCACCGAGCATTGCGACGGCTGCAACCAGAATGTGGACAATCCCCATTACTGCCAGAGCTACCGTCAGCGCTGAGCAAGTCTGATACCAGACTGCGCAAACCGGGCGGCAGGGAAGATTCCCTGCCGCCCGGTTTGTTGTTGCAGTAAAAATCAGGAAACGAAAAGGGCGCCTACGGAACCCAGAAGTCCGCTGATGGTTTCTACCTGAGATTTCAGCTTGTTCACGTCATCCAGCAAGGTGGGCAGTGCTTCCAGAACCTGGTTCAGAGAATCCACATCTACCTGCTTGAGCTGCTCCGTGATGACCGGCAGATCCTGCATCATGGAATCCAGGGCTTCCGGGTCCACGGAGTCCAGGCTGCCCTGCAATGTCTCGGCCAGACCGTTGACATGCTGTGTGGCTTCCATTACCTCCACATAGGCATTGTGGGAGAAATAGGAGAATACAGCCAGCGAAATCAACAGGATCAGGGTCAGTACCACACTCAGCGTCATGCGCAGTTTCTGGTTGCGCATAATACGGCGGTTTTGCTGGTCCTGCAGTTCCAGCTGCGCTTCAATGCGGTTCAGCTGGGCTTTCAGGTCGGCGGCGTCCAGTTTGCCGTCGCCGGTTTCGTCGTTGTGGGCGGTCAGATCGGCCACCTTTTTTTCCAGTTGTTCATCCATTGCGCGGTTAAGTTTGTCCATGGCGGTTACCTCCAACGTATCAGGGATTCGGTTGGGTACGGGTATCACACATTGTGAACCAGAACGTGGAACCGCGGCCCAGGGCACTGTCTACACCAAAAGCAAATCCATGCTGCTGCAGAATCGCTTTGGTAATGGAGAGCCCCAGTCCGGTGCCGGTCTTTCCGGCGTCCTGGCGGGCACGGTAATAACGGTCAAACAGGTAGGGCAGGTCTTCGGGTGCAATACCGGGACCGTGGTCTTCCACCTCTACACGGCAGCCCTTTTCCAGGGGGATCACACGCAGCACCACCGTGCCGTCCTCACCAATATGATGGAAGGCGTTGCCTAGCAGGTTGTGCAGGACCCGTTCCATCATGGCGGGGTCAGCGCTGACGGGAGCGGCCTGGTCGGCTTCCAGACGCAGGGTCCAGTGGTTCTGGTCACACAGGGCGTCGTAACGTCCGGCAACTTCAAAGCACAACTCGCTCATGTCAAAGTCGATGGGGTTGGGCTTTTCGGAACCGTTCTGTACCTTGCTCAGTTCCATAACGCTGTTGACCAGGGCCGACAGGCGGTCGGTTTCGTCTACAATAATGTTGCATTGCTCGGTACGTTTGGCTTCGTCTGCACCGGTCAGGTCGCGCACCGTTTCGGCATAACCTTTGATCAGGGTCAGCGGGGTGCGCAGGTCATGGCTTACATTGGCCAGAATGTCCTTTTCCAGCTGGGCGCTGCGTTTGACTTCGGAGGCCATGTGGTTGAAATCTTCTGCCAGTTGGCCGATTTCATCCCGATGCACCACCGAGATCTGTACATCGTAGTTGCCGTCCGCGATCTCCTTTGCACCGGCCGAGAGCCGCTCAATCGGCCGGGTGAACCAGCGGCTGAACAGCATGGCGAACAGCAGATCCAGCACCAGCAGGATCAGGGCCAGGGGAATCAGAATGGAGCGAAGCACCTCGGCGGCGGTGGAGATCTGGGCCAGACTGGCAGAAACGATCACGCCGTATTTGCCGTCGGCCGAAAGCTGCCCCACCACCATCTGTTGACTGGAACTGGCCCGCACGATTTCATACAGGCGGCCATCCTGGAACAGTTTCTGGCGCAGCTGGATGACTACCGAGGTGTTGACGTTGTACCCGAAATTGCCGCCGAAGGCAGCGGTGCTTTCATGCAGCAGGCAGGGGTACATGCTCTCGTAAGCTTTCAGGCAGCGTAAGGTGGAGTCACTGAAATCCACGCAGCAGCCGTCCACATTGATGGTCTTGTTGATAAAGGCGTTGCTTACATCTTCCCAAAAATCGCTGTCCAGGGTCAGAATGCCGAAATCCCGGCTGGAGATGGGGGTGTCGCTTTGGTCGATCATGGCCACAATGGCGGTGGCTTTGCTTTCCAGTTTGGCACGTATGGTACGGTTGTACTGGGGTACCAGGCCGTAGGTGATCACACTCCAGACCAGTACCAGCGTCAGCAATGTCATACCGACGATAAACAGCATCAGCTGCCCGCGTATGCCAAGTACAAAGCTATGCTTTGCGGCGGAGGGCTTTCGCTTCAAGTTTGCTGCACTCCTTTTTACAGCGTATCGGGATCAAACTTGTAGCCGATTCCCCATACGGTGACAATATAATTGCGGCAGGGTCCCAGATGGCTGCGCAGCATTTTGATGTGGGTGTCCACCGTGCGGTCCTCGCCATAGTAGTCATAGTTCCACACTTTTTGCAGGATTTTTTCGCGGCTCAGGGCAATGCCCTTGTTGCTGACCAGGAATACCAGCAGATCAAATTCCTTGGGGGTCAGCGGGGCTTCCTGCCCGGCAACTTTTACCGTGTGGCTGGCAGTATCGATATTCAGGTCACCGAACACATAGCTGCTTTGGTTCTCGTCGGGTTTGGGCATGGTCCGGCCCAAAACCGCCTTTACACGGGCCACCAGTTCCCGCGGGGAGAAGGGCTTGACCACATAATCGTCGGCACCGCCCTCCAGGCCGGCCAGTTTATCGTATTCCTCACTGCGGGCGGTCAGCATAATGACCGGCGTCATGATCTTGCGGGTACGCATCTCGCGCAGGCAGGTCATGCCGTCCATAAACGGCATCATAATGTCCAGAATCACAAGGTCGATCCCGCCCTGCGTCAGAACGCTCAGGGCGGCGGCGCCGTCACTGGCTTCCTCGCAGGTAAAACCGGCATATTGCAAATGCTCACGGATCAAATCCCGGATCCGAGGTTCGTCGTCCACGACCAAAATTTTTGCCATAAAGTCGGCCTCCCTTTTTCACACTTTCTATTGTATCACAATATCCTTTCGGCGTGGAGAAAATGTGAAAACTTTTGAAAAAAACTATAAAATTTCTTTTTTGCCCAAGCGGTACAATGGTCCAAAGATTGCAATCCGGGCGGCGGTACGATACAATAAATGCAGAGAGGTGAGTGCCATGCTGCTGATTGTATTGCTGCTGTTGCTTGTGTTGCCGCTGCTGCTCGCGGCACTGGTTTTGTTTCTGGTTTGCCCGGGGCTGCCCCGTGCCTCATTGCGCAAGCCTTTTGTGGGGCGCAGTTATGCCCACCGCGGCCTGTTCGGGGTCCAGCAGAGTCCGCCCGAAAACAGCCTGCCTGCTTTTGCTGCGGCGGCCCGGAACGGGTACGGCATTGAGCTGGATGTACAATTTACCGAGGACCGGAAACTGGTGGTGTTCCACGATGATACGCTGGATCGGATGACATCGGTACCGGGTGGTGTGCAGAATACCCCCTGGCCGGTGGTTTCCGCGCTGCCGCTGGCAGGCAGTGGGGAACACACCCCGCTGTTTACCGAGGTTTTGCAGACGGTGGCCAAGGCCAACCCGGACACCCCGCTGATTGTGGAGATCAAAAGCCGCTATGAATACCGGGGCCGGTATCTGGTGGAGTTGTGCCGCGCGGTGCTGGCGGCGCTGAAAACCTACCCCGGCCCGTACTGCATCGAAAGTTTTGACCCGCGGGTGGTGCGGCTTATCCGCATCATGGCGCCGGGGGTAGTACGCGGGCAGCTGGTGGACAGCTACCGCAACCACCGCATTTACGGCACCAAAGCGCTGCCGGCATATCTTTTGTCCCACTGCTTTGGCAACCTGCTGGCCAGGCCGGATTTTATTGCATGGTGCCCGGACAAACGGAACTGGGCGGTGCGGCTGTGTGCGGCGCTGGGGGCTATGATGGTCATGTGGACGGCGATGCCCGATCATGACATTGCCCGGCTGGAACGGGACAATGACGCAGTCATTTTTCAATGGTACGAGGCAGAACCCAAATATAAGTAAGCATACAAAGCGCAGCCCGCGCATATCCTTGCATGAAACAAGGAGAAAGGGGCTGCGCTTATGTTTTTGTTCACGGTTACAAAACCCGGGCTGCGGCAGGCGGGGGCGCTCGCCCTGTGCGCGGTATGTCTGTGCGGAACGGTGGTGGCTGCGGTGCATTTTTCCGGGGATGCGGTGACTACCGCCAGTGCCGAGGCTACCCCCGGCATCGAAACCACCCAGGACATCGGCACCTACTTCACCGGGTACGGCTTTGAAACGGATCTGTCCTCTGCGGCGGTGGATAAGGTCAAGATCCCCAAAAAATGGGACGACAGTTTCACGGCCTTCAACCAGGTGGTGCAGGAAAGTGATCTGGACCTTTCGGACTACAAAGGCAAGACGGTGGAAAAGTGGACGCTGCTGTGCCCGGCACTGTCTACCGGTGACCAGGACACCTACTGCGTGCTGCTGGTCTACAAGGCAAAAGCCATTGGCGCTTACCTGCTGGAGAAACCCTCGGGAGAGGTGACGGGGCTGATCACGGCGGCCAAAGCCAGCGCGGAGACTGCCGCCGCCGAACAGGAGGATACCCAGGCGGCTGCAGTGGAAACAGAAATCGAATACCCCACCGAATGAGTTGACCCGGACAGAAAAACACCGGAAAATCCTGATGGATTTTCCGGTGTTTGCTTATTGTTTGCTTCGTTTGAGGGGGATACTGCATACCAGTGCAATGCCCAGCGCCAGCGCTACGGCAATTTTCAAGGTTTCCACGCCTTTATTGGCGAACAACGTGCGGTCGTCCCGCAGAAAATAGTAGGCTGTATAATAGATGCCGGCGCCCGGCACCAGCGGGAAAATACCACACAGCAAAAACAGGGTGATGGGCGCTTTGTGGCGGATGGCAAACAGGCGGGCGCAGGCGGTCAGCGGCAGGGCGGCGGCCAGTGTAGCCACCGGCGCACTCAGGGAGAGCAGTTCTGCACAAAGTACATAGACCAGCCAGCCCACCGCACCGGTAATGCCGGAGGCAAGGTAGTGCCGCGGCGAAACACGGAAGGTCACGCCAAAGCTGATGGTGGCAACAATCGCCACCAGAAATTGGGCAAGATAATCGGCCCAGATGGGTATTACCATACGATCGCCCCCAATCCACCGCCAATAAGCCAGGCCAACACCACGCCGCAGGCGATGCTGCCGGCAATCAGCACAGCGTCCAGCAGCCGGATGGCGCCGGAAAGATAGTCGGCATTGATAATATCCCGGATACCCATGGTCAGGGCAACACCGGGGGTCAGCACCATCAAAGCACCGATGGTAGCGGTGTTTACATCCAAGGTGGGCACAAAAAAGCGCACGCCCAGCGCCCACAGGGTACACAGACCGGCGGCAATGATGTCGGTGAAAATGCGGTTGATGTGCCGCTTGCCGAATTGCTGGCAGATAATGGATTCCAACAGTCCGGCCACAGCGGCTACCGCCATTTCGATCAGCCAGCCCCCGAACAGGAAAGCGAAACAGCCGCTGCCCACAATGCAGGCCAGCCGTTCCACACGGGGTGAAGCGTCGCCGATGGCCCGGGCGTCTTTCAGTTTTTGCTGCGCCTGGGCCAGGTCCAATTTTCCTGCGGCCAACTCCCGGGAAAGCTCGTTGACGGCCTCCACGCGGCCCAGATGGATGGATACCAGCGGTACATGGCGGACCATGCTGACGCTTTCGCCGCTTTCTGGCAGGGCGGAGGCAAAGATGCCGTTGGTGAGCACATAGACATGGAATTTTTCCACATGCAGGCTGCGGGCCATGATCTCCATGGTCTGTTGGGCGCGGAATACTTCGCCGCCGTTTTCCAGCATGGTTTGTCCCGCACCCACAATCAGGTCCAGGGCCTGCTCAAATGTATCATTCGCCACGGATGTTCTCCCGCACAGCGTTGAATTCGGGGTAATGGGCATACAGGTGCTGGGCGATGGCTTCCATCAGCAGGTAGTCGTGTTCCGAATCAATGTCGATGATGCCGGTATCCATCATGACGCTGACGCCGATTTTGCCGCGCCACAGCATGCCGTCGGTGTTTTCGGCCAGGAAATCCCGGCGGAACACATAGATGGATGCGTTGACATCGTACACATCGGGGGCCTGCTGACGGCCGGTAAATTCGCTGTGGATCACCTGCTCAACATGGTCGTCCACCGTTTTGACCATGTTGAACCAGGGGTTGCGGCGCGCTTCACAGACGCTGAACACAAGGTCCAGATCTTCACGGGACTGTTTCAGGGCAAAGGCGTTTTCAATGTCGGCAGCGGTACGCAGCGGGCTGGTAATGTCCAGGTCCATGTGCCAGTCGTAGGGGGCACCGGTGCGCTCTTCCATGCGGCGCAGGCTGTCCTGGTAAACGGCCATTTTGGGGACTTTGTCGCCGCCCAGTTCGGCGCCGCGGGGCAGGTAGACCACTTCCGGGTACTGCGCGGCTACCAGGTCGGCCAGTTCCTGGCTGTCGGTGTTCAGGGCCAGGTCCACCTGCAACTCGGGATGGTTGCGGCAGAACAGTTCTGCCGCACTCAGGGAATAATAGACCAGCGGTTTGCCGCAGAATACCTTCAGATTTTTGTTTTTGAATCCTTTGCTGCCGGCGCGGCCGCAAATGGTGATGAGCAGACGATTCATCTTATTTCTCTCCCAACGTCAGTTGTAATACCTGCAATGCCAGTTCGGGCGGATTGCAGCTGGCCGGGGCATCCCCCAGCGCGTAGTCCACAAAATATTCCATCTCCCGCTCATAACGGCGGTTCACATCTTCCTCATAGTGCTGCACCGTACCGTCGGGCAAGGTCAGGGTGCCGGTGCCAAAGTCTGCCACCACACTGCCGTCGCGGCAGAACAGTTCGATGGAACGGCGGTAACCGCGGCCGAAATAGTCCAGATGCACTTCGGCCAGCAGGGAAGGATACCGGGCAATATAGACCGACAGATCATCCGAGTCGATCTCCAGATCGGAGTAGGTGCCCTTGAAGTTGCACAGTGCTTCCGGTACGCCGAACAGGTCCACCAGGTAATCCCACTCATGGATCAGGTCAATGGTCACGCCGCCGCCCAGGGCTTTGTGGGCGCTGTACACCGTGCGGTAATCCACGCCGGGGCGCCAGTCGGGCAGGTAGCTGGAACAGATGACCCGGGCGCAGTAGGGGTGCAGTGTGGGAAGAAGGTCTTTCAGGGCCAGCATAACACCGCACCAGCGCATGGGCGCCGCCACGTAAGCTTTCTGCCCGGCAGGCAGATAGTCGGCCAGATTCAGCCCGGTCTGTTCGGCAGAAAAAATCGGTTTTTCAATGAACAGGGCGCCGCCCCGGCCGTACACGGTGCGCAGGGCATCCGCGTGCAGGCTGGTGGGATTGGTAATAAAAATCAGGTCGTAGTGGGCAGGCAGCTGGGCGGCTTCGGTGTATTGGGCATGGAGCTTTTCCGCCACACCGGGGCGCAGCGGCCGGGTCAGATCGCTGCGCAGGGCGTCGGCCTGCAGTGTCCAGCCCCGGTCGGCGCACAGCGTGGAAAGATTGTTCAAATGGCGAGTTCCGATGGAGCCGAGCCCCACGAACAGCGCGGTCAAAGTCTGCATGGGAAATCCTCCCTGTCAGGTAGTTTGGTCACGGTCAAAACCCAGGTACCGGGTTCCCTGGAAATGCAGGGTGCCGCGATCCCCTTCGGCGATCATCCCGGCGTCCCGCCAGGGCAGGCGCAGTTCCAGCCGGTCGCCGCTTTCAAACTGGAATGTGGCATAGCAGGTGGTGCTGCTGGTGTGGGTGCCGGCGTTGTGATGATGGGCACGACGCTTGGTCACAACGGTGGCGGGCACGCTCAGCCGGGGGGGCAGCGTTGTTGCGGGACCACTCCCGCAGCCCGCGCACCAGAATGACCACAAACAGTACCATGACGATCAGCGGAAAGATAGAAAACATAAGGGAAAACGGGTCAAAAAACATGGACGGGTCCTCCTTTTGTACAGGCTCAGGCCTGCTCCACGGCATCCATCAGGTCAATGGCCGTCAGGTCTTTTTCAAAGCTCCAGCGGGGTGTTTCAGTGCCTTTCAGAACGCCGAAGAAATTGGCCAGTTCATCTACATAAGCGTTTTCTACAATGTTGTCGCTGTAACGGCTGTCGTGTTCAAAGCTGGCGTAGGTGTCCACAAACTGCTTGTCGCCGTCCCGGAACTCATACAGCGCTTTGGGGTTGCCCTCCCAGAACAGGTGCAACCCGTCGCCGAAGCACTCAAAGTTGCGCACGGCCTTGCGGGAAACCACATCCGCCGCCAGTACACCCTGGGCACCGCTCTTGTGACGCAGCAGCAAGGTGGCGCAGTCAGGGTAAGGCAGGCCCAGGTCGCTGATGGAATCGGTCTGTACCGTCATTTTTTCCACATCGCCGAAGGCGTCCAACAGCCAGGGCAGATCGATACCGAAAATCTCCCGTACACCGCCGGTGCGGGCGTTGCCCACAAAGAAATTCTTGTAGTTTTCCCAGGGGTGCCAGTCAGGCAGATACTGCCCGATATGATAGATGTAATGGACCGGTTTGCCAAAGTTCTGCACCGCCTGCTTGATGTACTGGGTCTCCCGGCGGTACAGCATGGTGGAAGAAAGGAACAGCGGCAGGTTCTTGGCCTGCGCCTTGGCCATGTTTTCGGCATAGCCGTCCCGTACCAGATTCAGTTCGGTAAAAACCGGCAGGTCATGGTCCAGCAGTTCGCTGATGATGGCCGCGTGAGAAAGCGGTGCGGTGCAGACCAACGCGGCATCGGGATGCGCGGCGGCCACGGCTTCGTCAATGGATACCCAGGCGTCCTGTACCAGCCCCAGTTCTTTGGCTTCGGCACGGCGGGCTTCGGCGCTGTCCACGCCTACAATTTCCACCGACGTATCCATGCCTTTGGCCAGCCGGGCACGGCGTTTGCCCATGCTGCCCAGACCTACAATGAGAAGTTTCATCATAAACACTCCTTTTGGGGATCAAATTCCGGCACGGGGCCGTCGTAAAAGGTTTTGACGGGGGCAAAATCGAAACGGCGCAGCACCCGGCAGATTTTGCCGCTGGTATCGCCGCCGTTGTAGGGACTGCGGGCGGTGCGGGCGACCGCGGCAAAAGCAGGGGAGAGTGCCTTGCGCAGTGCCTGCTCAATGGCGGAAGATTCGGCCGCACAGCACAGAACGTTGTCACACAGCAGGCGCCCTGCCTGCCGCTGGCCGATGTTTACGGTGGGCACGCCAAAGGTGGGCGTTTCCACCACACCGGAGGAAGAGTTGCCCGCCACAAGGGAGGCACACTCCATCGCCGAAAGATACCGCCGCAGCCCCAGGCTCTGGATGAACCCGGCGCGGTCGGGGTGGGCGGCGGCAAAAGCCTGCATGGCCCGGGTGCAGATCTGCCCGCCTTCGTCGGCATTGGAACCGGTGATCAGCCAGAACACCCCGGGCACAGCGGCCATGGCCTTGCACAGGGCGTCCACCTGAAGGGCCGGGGAGGGGGCACCGGCGCTGGTCTCGGGATGGTAGGTCACCAGCGCAAAAGGCTGCATCAGTGGGAAACCGGTGGATTCGCACAGCTCCTCCCGGGTCATTTTGGGCAGGGTGCGGATGTTTTCATCGCCCAGGCCGCCCACACAGAATACCCGGCGGGGGTCTTCACCCATCCGGACCAGCCGCGCGGCACTGTCCGCACAGGAGGGAAAATGCAGCGCAGCCATTTTGGTGATGCAGTGGCGGTAGTATTCATCGGCAGCGCCCAGGGTCACGTCCCCGCCGGAAATGTGAGCGATGGGGATGTGCCGGGCGGAAGCTGCGGCGGCTACCGCGAAAATCTCGAACCGGTCCCCCAGCAGCAGTACGGCGTCCGGGCGGTGGTCGGCAAAGTATTGGTCAAATACCGTCAGCGTCCGGGCGATGGTCCGTGCCACCGGTTCTTCTTCCTGGCGGAAGATGGGCAGCCGTGCCGCAATGGGCAGGCCGTCCGCCTCGATCTCCCGCACGGTTTCACCCAGCCAGGGGCAAAGGTGGGCGCCGGTCACTACAAGCTGCAGCTGCAATTCATCGGCCACAGCCAGTTTCTGCAAAACGGGGCACAGCAGGCCGTATTCCGCCCGGGTGGCAGTCACGACACAGATCGTACGCATACAGGGTCCTTTCTGCACAGCGCGGCGGCAAAGTTTGCCGCCGCGACTGCGTTACCATTCGATTTTTTCGTCCTCTTCAAAATCCCGCGTAGCGGTTTTGCCCAGCACATCGTACCAGCGCATGGGGCTGATGCCGTCGCCGGGGCGTTTGGTGGTCAGGTTTTCGGCGGTAAAGGTCTCGCCGGCTTTGATGGGCCGTGCCGCCACGATGCTCTTGCGGGCAACGTTCTTGTTGGGGGCTTCGCTGGCGGTCAGGTGCTTGTGGCCGTCGCCCAGGGCGGCCTCGATGTTGCGCACTGCCTGTACCATCGCCTTGAACTCGGCAGGGTCCAGGCTGGCCTGCTGGTCGGGGCCGGGCAGGTTCTTGTCCAGCGTAAAGTGCTTTTCAATGACCGATGCGCCCAGCACGGCAGCAGCTACATCGCATTCCCAACCGGGGGTGTGGTCCGAAAGCCCCACCGGCAGGCCGAACTGGTCAAACAGTTCCAGCATGGCGGTCAGGTTGGCATCGCTGTAGGGGGTGGGGTACTGGGTGTTGCAGTGGAGCACCGTGGCTTCGGGGCAGCCGCCGTCATCCAGAACGGCCAGCGCATCGGTAATCTCGTTGAGATTGCTCATACCGGTGGAAAGCAGTACCGGCGTGTGCAGTTTGGCTACTTCCTCCAGGTACGGCAGATTGGTGATCTCGCCGGAAGGAATTTTGATCAGGGGCAGGTCCAGTGTGCCCAGGAACTGTACGCTGGGAATGTCAAAGGGGGCCGAAAGATACTGGATGCCGATGGAATCGCAATACTCTTTCAGTTCCCGATGCCCTTCAAAGGAAAAATGCAGCTTGCGGATCATCTCCAGCTGGCTTTCGGTGGCATCGGTGGTTTCTTTCTGGTAGGCGGCTTTTTCGGCAAACTTGCTCACCACAAGCTCGGGCACGGCGGTCTGGTACTTGACCACGTCGGCGCCGCACTCTTTGGCTACCAGTGCCATGCGCTTGGCCATTTCCAGGTCGCCGTTGTGGTTGACTCCGGCTTCGGCAATAATCAAAACGGGCATGCTATTCTCCTTTCGGCAGATCAGGACTGGTTTTCCAGTTTCCGCCGCATCTTTTCCAGTTCTTCCATCTGTCCCATATCCATCCAGCTGCTTTCGCCGATGGGGTACACGCCGACTTTCTCTCCGGCGGCGCGGTAACGTTCAATGACATCGGGGAAGCCGATCACTTCGCCGTCCTTCATTTCCTCTACCACACGGGGTTCCACCACGTAAACGCCGGTGTTGGTCAAAAAGTCCAGTTCCGGTTTTTCCCGCATGGCGGCAATGCCGCCGTCGGGGCCCAGTTCCACCACACCGTAGGGAACGGTGTAATGCTTGAAGGCGCATACCATGGTCACCAGATTGCCGTTTTTCTTGTGGTACTCGTAAATGTCACCGAAGTCCACGTCCAGCAGCGTGTCGCAGTTGGTGAAGAAAAACGGGGAATGAATCTTGTCTTTCAGCAGGCACAGCCCGCCGCCGGTCCCCATGAATACATCTTCATCGGCAAAGTCTACGGTGTAATCTTTTTCCAGTTCATTAAAATAGGATTTGATCATCCCGCGTTTATAGTTGACGATCATGGTGAACTGGCGGCACCCGAAATCCCGGAACCGGTCCATGATCAGTTCGGCAATGGGCTGTTCCCCCACGGGGATCAGCGGTTTGGGCAGGATTTTGGTGTAAGGGTACAGCCGGGTTCCCAGCCCGCCCGCCATCATGACAACGGGGATATCGGTGTGTTTGCGGTTGTCCACATCCAGCCCGTGGGCAAAGACGATATCGGTGATCACACCGCGCTTGTCCAGAATGGGCAGTGCGTCGATGCGGTTCTTCTGCAGAACTTCCCGGGCACGGCCCCGTTCGGAAATGGGAAGGCTCAGCGGGTGAAAATTGGCGGCCAGACTGGCAGCCTGATCCGGCGTACCGCCCCGCAGGAAAAACTTGCGGATGTCGCCGTCGGTCAGGGCGGCTTCCAGCTTGCCCTGGGGGGCAATGAACAGGATGCGCTGCCCGGTTTCGTCCAGCTTGCGCAGAGCTTCCAGCACAGAAGCATCCGGTGCCAGGAACAATTCTTCTACTTGGATCAAAGGGTGATCCCCCTCTCGGTCGGTAATGGGTTACAGGCTCAGCACCGCCTGGCAGACACGCTCACAGTCCTCCATGGACAGGTTGGTGGAGCAGGGCAGGTTGACGATATACCGGCGGTAATCCAGGGCTTTTTCCAGGCCGTAGGCTTCGTTGCGCGGGTAGTCTGCCTGCTCGTGGATCAGGGCCCAGACCGGACGGGTCTGGATGCTCTGGGCCTGCAGTTTTTCAATGACGGTATCCCGGTCCAGGCCGGAATCTTTCAGGTACAGGCTGAAGAACCAGCGGTTGGAACGCACATCCTGCGTACGGAAAGGCAGAATGTGCAGCCCTTTTACGCCATCCAGTTTTTCCACATAGTGGTCGTACAGTTCCTTTTTGTGGGCAATGAACCCTTCCAGCCGTTCCAGCTGGGCCAGGCCCAGGCAGGCCTGTACGTTGGTCATACGGTAGTTGTAGCCCACTTCATTATGCTTGAACTGGAGCAGATCGGCCTTGGCCTGGGTGGAAAGATGCTTGGCGTGTTCCAGCCAGTCGGGATGGTTGGAAACCACTGCGCCGCCGGCACCGGTGGTGATGATCTTGTTGCCGTTGAAGCTGTAACAGCCGATGTCGCCGATGGTGCCCGCAAACTTGCCTGCGAAGGGGCCTTCGGTATACCGGGTGCCCAGGGCTTCGGTAGCGTCCTCAATCAGAATCAGGCCGTACCGTTTGGCAATATCGGTCAGGCGGACCATGTCGGCCATGTTGCCGAATACATGAACCACGCCCAATGCCTTTACATGGGCGCCGGTAGTTTTGTTGTACAACTTGCCGTCCCGCAGTTCGCAGCGGGTGCGGCAGAATTCCTCTACGGCATCCGGGTCGATGCACAGCGAATCATCACAGCCGATGAAGATGGGCTCGGCACCCACATAACGGGTCAGCGGATTGACGGCGGCAATGAAGGTCAGCGTGGGGACAATGACCTCATCCCCGCGGGTGATCCCGGCGGCCATGGCGGCCAGGTGCAGGGCGCTGGAACCGGCGTTGCAGGCTACGGCGCGCCCGGTGCCCAGGTAACGGGCCAACGCTTCCTCAAATTCTGTGACCTTGCCGCCGCTGGTGGACACCCACCCCGAGGTGATGGCTTCCCCGGCCAGTTCAGCTTCACGGGGACCAAAATTCGGGACCGAAAGCGGGATAAACTCAGACATAATGACTGCCTCCATGTATCGTTACCGCTTGTGTGCGGCATATACTTACAAATATACATTGTCATTATACAGCGTTTGCCCTGCTACGGCAAGAGAAAACTGGATTTTGCGCCCCAAAAGCAAAAAGAGACACAAGCCGGACGGGCTGTGTCTCTTTATTATGGTAGGCGGATTACAGATAGCTCAGTTCTTCCTTGCGTTTGCCGGCCAGGTCCGGGTTATCCAGCACCGCACCGGCGCCCAGCGCTACACAGTCCAGGGGACTTTCGGCCACATGGACCGTAATGCCGGTCTCATTTTGGATCAGGGTATCCAGTCCCCGTAGCAGGGCGCCGCCGCCCGAAAGCATGATGCCCCGGTCGATGATATCGCTGGACAGTTCCGGCGGCGTGCGTTCCAGGGTGTCCTTGATGGCGTCCACAATGCGCAGCAGGCTCTCGCTCATGGCCTCCCGCACTTCCTCGGAGCGGATCAGGATATCCTTGGGCAGGCCGTCCACCAGGTTGCGGCCCTTGATCTCCATACTGGTCTCCGGGTCCTGGGGACAGGCGGAACCGATCTCAATTTTGATCTGCTCGGCGGTACGTTCGCCCACCAGCAGGTTGTATTTGCGTTTGATAAAGGCGATAATGCTCTGGTCCAGGGTGTCGCCGGCGCAGCGTACGCTGTGGCTGGCCACAATGCCCGAAAGGCTGATGACGGCCACTTCTGCGGTGCCGCCTCCGATATCCACAATCATGCTGCCCACGGCATCGGTGGTGGGCAGGCCTGCGCCAATGGCGGCAGCCATGGGCTCTTCAATTACGGTGACCTGGCGGGCACCGGCTTTGGCGGCTGCCTGGCGTACCGCGCGGCGTTCCACTTCGGTAACGCCGGAAGGTACACAGATCACCACGCGGGGCCGTGCAAGAATGCTGCGGCCGCATGCCTGGCGGATAAAACTCTGCAGCATGGCGGCGGTAATGTCAAAATCTGCGATGACGCCGTCCTTCAGCGGGCGTACCGCCACAATGGACCCCGGCGCCCGGCCGATGACGGCCTTGGCCTCGTGGCCTACGCTGCGCACCCGCAGTTCATCGCTGCGCGGGTCTACGGCCACCACGCTGGGTTCCCGCATGATGATGCCGCGGCCTTTCATGTACACCAGCGTGTTTGCGGTGCCTAAATCAATGCCAATGTCTTTGGTAAACATAGCGCGTATTCTCCCGAAAAAACGTTTGAAAAAATCTCCGATCCTGCTCATGCACAGCTCCCTCACTTGGGGGCTGCGCACAGGGGGCACACTTCAGCGAAATTCGCGCAGCAGCTGCGCCGCCCGGTGTACCGGCAGCCCCATGATGTTATAGTAGCATCCCGCAATGCCCGCGCACCAAAGTGCGGCGTGCCCCTGGATGGCGTAGGCTCCGGCTTTGTCGTATGGCTCCGGCGTGTGCACGTAGGCAAGAAGGTCCTCTTCCTCGATGGGCGAAAACTGTACCAGGGTGGTTTCTACCGTCGCGGCGGCGCGGTTCCCCCGGCAGATGCAGACGCCGGTATGTACCTTGTGGGTGCAGCCCGAAAGAGCGCGCAGCATCCGCAGGGCATCGGCTTCATCGCGGGGTTTGCCGAAAACCTCCCCATTGCACTCCACCACGGTATCAAATCCGCAGACGGTATCGTCGGGGTGTTGGGCAGCCACGGCACGGGCTTTGGCGGTGGCCAGGGCCTGGGCCAGGTGGGCAGGGGTATCGGCGGCAATTTTGCTTTCGTCCACGTCACTGGTAATGACGGTGTAGTCCGGGGTGATAAGGGCCATCAGTTCGCGCCGGCGCGGACTGCCGGAGGCCAGGATCAAAGCCATAGCGGAATCCTTTCGCGTTCGATTATAGTAGCACCGCTGCGTCGAAACCTGCCGCAGCGGCACGAGACTGGAAAATTTTGGAAATTGCTTGTCCTTATACCGTTCCGGTGGAGCCGAATCCGCCCGCACCGCGGTCGGTATCGCTCAGGGTTTCCGCCTGTGCAAAGGCAGCCTGCCACACCGGGGCGATGCACAGCTGGGCCACCCGTTCACCGGGCTGGATGGTGTAGGCTTCCTGGGACAGGTTGACCATGGGAACGCGGAGTTCGCCGCGGTAATCGCTGTCGATAACGCCCACGCCGTTGGCCATGCAAAGCCCGTGCTTGATGGAAAGGCCACTGCGGGCGTAGACCAAGGCCACGCATTCCGCGTTGGGCAGTTCAATGGCCAGGCCGGTGGGGACCAGTACCCGCTGCATGGGGGCAACGGTCATCGGCTCGTCCAGCAGGGCACACAGGTCGGCAGCGGCGGCGCCGGGGGTGGCATACACGGGCAGTTTGGCGCGGGGGTCCAGTTTTTTGCAGGAAACGGTCATTTGCATACAAAACCTCTCAGTTGTTGGTATAGTATAGCCCACGGGTGAACTCACTGTCAAACGATTGCCCCGCCGTCAGCGCTGCCAAAATCTGGGCTGCACGGGCAGGGGATTCCGTGGTAAAAGCCGCGACCGCCACATTAACAGGCAGTTCGGCCAGCCGGTCGCCCATGTACAGGGGCACCGGATTGAACACCGTACGGATGCCCGCACCGCCGGGAGCCGAGCAGGTCACGGTGAAATCCCGGCCTTTGCGGTCCCGCAAGGTACCGCCGCCGGAACATTGCGCGCAGCTGTGTACGTTGCGCAGCGGGCAGGCACGGGTCAGCATCAGGGGAATATGCCCGTAGCAGAGGGCTGCGGTGGGCAGGGGCTTGCCGTCCCGCATGGGGGCCACTGCCTGCATGGCGTTGACGGCGGTTTCGGGGTGGAGCAGCATGCCTTCCAGGCCCAGTTCGGCGTAGTGGGCCGCAGCCATCGGGTTGGTGATGTTCAGGCCCAGGCCGCCGTACAGCGGCCAGTCTTTGGCAAGCAGCAGATGGGCGGCGTTGTTGGCAACGGCGCCGGCAAAACCACCATTCCACAAAGCGTTCAGCCGTTCGGCGGTTTGGGCTTCCAGTTTGCCGAACATGACCCGCGGCAGTTCCAGCAGCGTTTTTTCGCGCCAGCCGGCGGGGATTTTTTCCGCCTCGGCAATGGGAAAGACCAGCCACTGCAGCTTTTCCGCAAAGGCGGCCGGGCATTGTTCCACGGTGGAAAAACGCGCGGCGAGTGCGGGCACGGTGCCCACACTGTGGGCGGCAAAACGCGGCGGCAGATAGGGCTGTACGGCATGGGGCGTTACAGAAGAACGCTTTTCCAGCAGCGTTTCCAGCGCTTCCCGGCGCAGCTCGTTCCATACACTGCCCGGCAGGAATCCGGGCGTACCGGAAAGCTCGACTTTTTCGCAAAGAAAGGGGGTGCCGCCGGTCTTGCCCAGGGCCCGCTCAATGGCCGGCGTCTGGTCCTTCTGGGCGGGCTGGGGGACTTCCTCACTGTATACCACGGCTTTGCGCCCTTCGTGGTCGGCCACGGCCAGTTTGACACCTTCCTCTTCGCAGGCGACGGCAAACTGTACGGGGATGCGCTGCAGTTCCCGGCGGAAAAGTTCCCGTGCCTTGGGGGTGGCAGCCCGGGTGGCGGCGGCGTCCGCCTCGGTGCGCACACCGAACATGGAACCGTCGTTGCGCCCGGTCAGATACCCGTCAGTGAAGCCGGAACGGGAGAAAATATCCCGCACCAGTGCTTCGTCATAGGGGCGGCCTCATCATGCCGGGATTCATCAACAGCCACATGCACTTCTACAGCACCTTCTCACGCGGCATGAACGTTCCCGGAGAACCGGCGCAGGACTTCTCCGGCGTGCTGGAAAAACTCTGGTGGCGGCTCGACAAGGCGCTCACGCTGCGCGACTGCTATTACAGCGCCATAACGGCGCTCGTCGACGCGGTGAAGTGCGGCTGCACCACCGTTATCGACCATCACGCGAGCCCTCACGCGGTGAGCGGCAGCCTCTGCGAGGTGGCGAAAGCGG